>Ga0163216_100595_pt1 | contig 48643 bp, 29 predicted proteins | sample SynspAceP_FD_167610 | JGI IMG/M metagenome (GOLD analysis project Ga0163216, IMG submission 167610) | Saline lake microbial communities from Ace Lake in Antarctica - Synechococcus sp. Ace-P (Illumina Assembly) | ecosystem: Environmental > Aquatic > Non-marine Saline and Alkaline > Saline ...
GCGTCGTGCAAACGCTCAGTGACACGCTATTGGGCAAACGCAGCGGCAACAGCGAGTACCTCGCCGGAACCGTCGTGGCGAGTCGCAGCGGTGAAGACGAACACGAGGCGGACGACAGGATGGCAAACGAAGGGCTTGCCGGTGTTGATCACACGCTCGAAATCGTGGGTCAATCGTTCGTACAAAACGCCGTCGGTTCGAACTTCGCGTCCGTGTTCGTGATTCTCGATCCGTTCCATCACCGCAAAGACGACTCGTTGTATTCCGACGAAATCGCGACACAGATTCGCCAAGCCGTCGCGGCGGAAATCATCGAGGCCCGAGTCGCCGTGTTCGGGCCGCCGCCGGTGGACGGTTTGGGCAGCGGTGGCGGGTTCAAAATCATGGTCCGCGACGTCGGGAAAATGGGATTAACGCAGCTCCAAGACGCCACCACGCAGCTTTCCATTGCCGGCTCCCAGCAACCCGAGATCATGGGCATGCAGAGTGGGTTCCGGGCCAACACGCCGCAGAAATTTGTCGACGTCGATCGCGAAAAATGCAAAGCGATGAACGTCTCGCTCAGCGAAGTGTTCACGACGTTGCAAACTTATCTCGGTGGTTATTACGTCAACGATTTCAACGCCTTCGGTCGGACGTGGCAGGTCAATTTGCAAGCCGATCCGAAGTTCCGATTGACGCCCGATCAAGTCACGTCGTTGTACGTTCGCAGTAACTCCGGCGACATGGTCCCGCTCGGTTCACTCGTGACCGTCGAGGACACGACCGGTCCGGCGGCGGTGCAGCGTTACAACGGTTTCGCCGCCGCAGCGATCAACGGGATCGCGATGCCCGGCGTCAGTTCAGGCGAATCGATCAAAGCGGTCGAGGCGGCCGTCGCCGAGTCGTTGCCCTTCGGTTTCGACACGGAGTGGACGGAGCTGACATTTTTGCAAATTCAAGCCGGCAATACTGCGATCGTCGTATTTGCGATCGCCGTTGTGCTCGTGTTCCTCGTGCTCGCGGCCCAGTACGAGAGTTTGAAATTGCCGCTCGCGGTGGTTCTGGTCGTGCCGATGTGTTTGCTCTGTGCGGTGCTCGGCGTTGCCTTTGCCGGCATGGACATCAACATCTTTGTGCAAATCGGGTTCATCGTGTTAGTGGGACTCGCCAGTAAGAACGCGATCTTGATTGTCGAGTTTGCCAAAGAGCAGCAGGACCAAGGCATGAGCAAATTCGACGCCACGATCCAAGCCTGTCGATTGCGACTGCGTCCGATCATCATGACCTCGCTCGCGTTCATTCTCGGCGTGGTGCCGTTGGTGATCGCCGGTGGCGCCGGCGCCGAGATGCGTTCGACGCTCGGTGTGGCCGTGTTTTCCGGGATGCTCGGCGTGACGTTCTTCGGCATTTTCCTAACGCCGGTGTTCTACTACCTGCTCGCACCCCAGACGAAGCAGGAGTGATGTCGATGTTTCATGGCCCGAAACTTGGAAGACGAGTATTCTGGCGGTTGTTCTTGGCAACGTGATGGGACTGGCAGGCTAGCAGCCTGCACTACGGCATTTGTTGCAGCGTGACTTCCGTGCGGTAGCGTTTGCCGCCTCGCAGGATCACCATCTCGATTGGTTGTTCAGTGGCGGCCATGCCGACGCGGGCGACGAGGTGATCGTCGTCTTCGATCAGGAACCCGTCGAATTGCAGCACGATGTCATCATTTTGCAAACGGGCGACTTCGGCGGGGGATCCGGCTCGCACGTTCTTGACGCGGGCGCCTCCGAATTTCAGGTCTTCGAGTGGGTAGGGATCGGCATCGGGGTTGAGTTTCATTGATGCGTAGAGTCCCGAGCCGGTGGGAAATTCGGCGGCGGCGAATTCGGGGTCGAGCGTGACACCGAGATAGCCACGGCGCAGTCGACCATGCAGGACGAGTTCCTCGGCGACGCGTGCGGCCATGTTGATCGGGATCGCGAACCCGATGCCCTCGCTGCCGCCGCTGCTGCTGGCGATGGCGGTGTTCAACCCGATGACCTCGCCTCGCAGGTTCAATAACGGGCCGCCGCTGTTGCCGGGGTTGATCGCGGCATCGGTTTGAAAGAAATCTTGCAGGTCGATGCGTTCCTCGCCGAGGGTCAAGTCGCGCCGGCCTTTGGCGCTCATGATGCCAAACGTGACCGAATGGCTGAGTCCAAAGGGGCTACCGATGGCGATCACGAAATCACCGATTTGGACCCGGCTGCTGTTGGCCAAGCGGGCCGGTGGCGGCAATCGGTCGGGTGCGGCGATGGGACGGCGTCCGCGGGACGAGAAACCGGTTTTGGCGATCTTCATGACCGCCACGTCGGTGCTCGCGTCCATCAGAATCCGTTCGGGTGACCAACGTCGTCCGTCGCTGGTTCGCATCACGATTTGGTCCACGCTGGCGCCGTGGATGACGTGTCGGTTGGTCAAAACCCACAAATCGCCGGCGACTTCGATCACCACGCCGCTGCCGGCTTCGTCGTAGGATTCCGCCGAAACGCCCTTGCCGGTGACTTTGTGGGCTTCGATATGGATGACGCTGGGTTTGACGAGTTGGGCGACTTGGCGGACCAAATTACCCAATCGGTCGAACTGGGCGACCTCTTCGGCGAGTTCGTTGAACAGTCGCTCGCGTTGCAGGTCGATTTGACCGCTGGTCGGCATCATCCCGAGGCTGGCCCGAGGGGACATTTCGTCCTGCGAGATCGGGCTGGTCCGCGAGATGGGACCGTTGAGTGAGTACAGATTCGTCGGGTCCGCGGGCGGGTTGAATCCCGAAGCGGGTGTGCCAGACGGTTCAGAGGCCCGATCGGGGGCTGACTGTGAGGGGGATTGGGCGAACGTTTGGCCCACGCCGGGGGAAGCGGTCGAGACCAGTGAAGCGAGGAAAACCGCAGCGAAACGAATTGATTTTCGGGAGTGCAGCTTTTTCGGGGGTGTCAAATTAGGCACAACGGTGATCGTTTGTTTAAAGCTCGGCATCGAGACCCTTTCCATCCAGATTGATCCCGACTCGACAAAAGCCCGGGCGACAGATTTTAGGCATCGTCCAGGTCGAGGGGCTAGCTTTGAAATTCGAGATCGTTGACGTACAACTGCAAAAACCCTGCTAACCGGACCCGGTTTTTTGGTGCAATGGCACGATTGTTTTGCGAATACGGATCTTTTCAGTTGTTACGGCTGGGGTGCATATTTATCCTGAGAGGTGTTTTACGTCTTTTCTGTTACCCTCGAAGGAACTCTCGCCTATCCACCGCGTCCAAAGTCTCGCCATTTTGCATGAGCGATTCCTTGTGAGGTTGGACAGGTCACCGGTTTCTTTTCGCCTGGTCGCTCGACTTCGATGCGAGTTTTTTGGAATCATCTCCCGTTATGAAACGCTTCACTTCGAACTCCCTGCGAGATTGGTTGGTCGGTTCTCGTGCCGAATCCGGTTCCCGCGAGTCATCGACCGCCCGGCGTCGACGGCGAGTTGCCCGTGCGGCGGGTGAGTCTTCCCGGCGTCGATCGGGCAAACGGCGTGCGCAGGTTGAAAAACTCGAGGACCGGCATCTCTTAGCCTCGGTGTCTGGGGAGGTCTTTTTCGACGCCAACCAAGACGGGCTGCGGCAACCGGGCGAGGGCCCTGCGGCGGACGTGCGTGTTTATTTGGACCAGAATTCGAACGGGCGGTTCGATTTGTCGGAGGTCTCCACGACCACCGACGTCGATGGCGTTTACGGGTTCCCGCAGGTTTCCTCGGGGAATTATCAAATTCGGTTAGCCCCGTCGCCGGGTCTTGTCCAAACGGCACCCGCCCTGACGTTCGGTTGGAACGATACCGTCGTGCAGGACAGCGAGGGGGAGTTTTATCGTGCCGCTCAGTTGTTTCAGGTCGATGCGGACGGGATGATTGAATCGCTTGGGCAACCGACGCGCAACCGGATGGACGGTTTGGTGCGGATCGGTGACAACTCGTTGGTCGGAATTGATACCCGATCCGACGAGGTTTTCCGGATCGATCCTTACACCGGTGAGCGATCTCGGATCGCGGAGTCCAACCTCGATATCGTCGGCGGATTGGCGTACGACCGGGTCGGAAACACGGTTTATACGCTCGTTCGTGGCAATTCCGATCCGACCAATCGGACGTTGGCGCGGATCGATACGAACACGGCCCGCACCTCGTTGATCGGTGGCGGTTTGACGGGTTTGAATACAGTAGCGGACCTGGCGTTTGATCCGGTGAACCGACGGATCATCGGTTTCGACAATAACGACGACGAATTTTTCATGTTCGATCTCAACGGCGCCGGTCGGACGCTGGCCCGGTCCAACGTGACGTCGTTTGACGCGGTGACAGGGTTGCCGGTCACGATCGGACTGATCGATGCCGATTCGATGGCGCTTGCGACGGCGGAGCAACTCGTCGGGATTTTGCCGGGCGGCCCGGTTTCGACGTCGACGTATGTTTGGATGTTTGATTCCGACGACAGCGAGCGGACGGCGACGCTGCTCGTTGAAATCCCGGATGCGATTCTCAACACGGTGGAAACCGCGATCGTGATGGATTCGATCGACGTCAGTGAATCGGTGCGCCCGGTGGCGCTGACGCGCAGCACGATCGGCAACAATCCACGCGAGGTGACGCTCGGCGAATTCGAATCTCGCACGGGTGTGAACTTTGCGGTCGCTCCCGACGTGATCGGTTTCCGGCTCCTGCCGAGTAACCCTGAGGCCGGTCCCGGTTCGTTGAGTCAAGCCGGCGCGACGGTGGTCGGTGGTGCGATCGGTTCGGACTTTGTCGAGTTGACGCTCAACCGTCGACCGACGTCCAACGTGACGATGAATTTGACGCTCACCAGCGTGCTGGGCGGCGAACCCGGCGTCGTGCTCGATGTCAATCGATTGTTGTTCACGCCCCAGGATTGGGACACACCGCGGCGAGTTATGTTGAGCCCGGACGTCAACAACCCCGTGACGGTGATCACGCCGAGCACGTTGACGGCGACGATCGATGCGGCGAACTCGGATGTTCTGTGGCGTGGTTTGCCGCTCCAAACGTTGCCGGTGCGGACGTTGCCCGCACTCGACGCGGATCGTTTTTCCAACCCGGTGATCAGCGAAGTCCTCGTCGAAGGTCGTTTCACCTCGGCGGTGAACCGGACCTCCGACCAATACATTGAACTGCGTGGCACGCCGAACGAAGTGCTTCCGGCGGGAACGTATTTCGTTGTCATTGAAGAGTGGATCAGCCGGATCGGCCTCATCAACTCGGTGATCGACCTGAGCGGCCAATCGTTCGGTTCCAACGGGTTCCTGGTTTTGTTGCAAGGTGGCAACACCTATGACACCGCGTTCGGTGCGAACGTGTTGCAAAGTGATTCATCGGGTTTCAACGGGTTGCCGGGCGGCATTTTCTCGGGGTCCCGAACGGATGGTTCGTTGGATACGACGTTCAGCAACGCGAGCTATTTCTTGATGCAATCCGACACGCCGCCGGTCGTCGGGGTGGACATTGATACCAACAACGACGGGTTCATCGATCCGAGCAGCTCGGCGGTGAGTTGGGACGTGTTCGATTCCGTCGCGATGCACGATTTCGCCCGCTTCGACGCCACGTTCGCGTCGATTGTGTTTGTCGAGTCGTTTAACCGGGACCATCCGGTGATCGAACGCAACAGTCGCGGTCAAACCGTGGTCTCCTCCGATGGTTTCGGTTACGTCGCACGGATCGGCGATTCGATCGGTAGTGATTACGAAGACTGGGTTTACGGGACCGTGCAAGACGTCGAGCCTGGTTTTTGGGGTGGGGAAAGTGACCCACTCGGGCTATTCGAATTCCATGACGGCGAGTCGTCTTACCCGGCGTTGTTCGATCATGCGTTGGATCATATCGGCGAGAGCAACTTCGTCGGCGGCGTGCGAGGCCAGATTTCGTTATTGCCCTCGGCCGGCGATATTCTCAACGGCACCCCGGCCGACACGCGATTGCCCGCCGAAGGCGTCACCGTGTTCGCCGATACCAACGGCAACGGCGTGCGCGATGATCTCGTCTTTATTATCGAACCTGACGACGCGGCCCCGCCATTTGATATCAACAATCCGTTGCCCAACGATGCCGAGTTCAGCCTGACGCAGTTCTACGATGGCGTCACGATCACGTGGGATCGTGGTTCGAATACTTTCATTTCGGATGACATTGTGTCACGTCGCCAGGAGATCAATTTCCGTCCCGTCGCTAACCGCGTTTTCAGTGCCGGCCCGTTCGATGACTTTGATGACAACCGAAAATTGCGGTTCGATTTTCACCAGCCCATCCGATCGGCCTCGATTGACGTGCTCAATGCCCGCACGACCAATTTCGTTTATGGTCGACTCGATGCCTACAACGCCAACGGCGACCTCGTGGCCACGGCACTGAGTTCCGCGGTCAGTGGTAGTCGTCGGGGTACGGTCACGGTGTCCGCACCGGGCGAACAAATCGTTCGCATCGAAGCCTATGGTGACGACGGATTCCTGTCGAACTCATTCAACACGAATTTAGATTCGTTCAGTTACGTTCAATCCGAGCCTTCGGCCGTCACGGACCAAAACGGCATCTACGAAATCAGCGGTCTGTTCCCTGGCGATTATGAACTCGCGATCTCGGGAACCGCCGAGGTCGCCAATCTGCTAGAGACCTCGACACTTCAACCGTTCACGGTTTCCCGATACGAAAACTTCTTTTTCAATAGCGAATTCCGTCCCAACACGGCGCCGACGCTGCCCGACGGGTCGGACATTTTGTCGACGTTCGAGGAGAATCCCGCACCCGGTACGGTGGTCGCGACGATCAATGCGTTTGATGCCGACAACGCGGGCTTGGTCTATGAGTTTGTCGGTGGCAACAGTGCGGGCCTCGAACTCGTTCCCCGTCCCGATTTCACGGCCGAAATTCGAGTCACCGACAGCGCCGTTCTCGATTTCGAAACCGAACCGCAACGAATCCTGACGGTCCGTGCAACGGACGCGTTCGGCGCCAGTACGACGGCGCGGGTGACGCTGCGTTTGACGGATATCAACGAGGCGCCCACGGTATCCAACGCCGAACTCTCCGTCCCCGAAGGTGCGATCGCGGGCCCGACCAATGGCACGATCATCGGACGCATCGATGCGGTGGACCCCGACGCGGTGGACCCCGAAACCGGGTCGCCCGGACTGACCTACACGGTCATCCCGAGCACGACCGAGGACTTCTTCGATCACGATGCGTCCCCGTTTTTCTCGGTGGATGAGTCGACCGGTGTGGTGCGATTGATCTCGCCGCTGGATTTTGAAACGACGAGTTTCCTCGTGTTACGTGTCGAGATCGATGACAATAATTCGGTCCCCGGACAACAACGGGGCATCGCCGTCGTCGACAAGATCATTCGCATCTCCGATGAGAACGACCCGCCATTGATCGTGACCAAGACGTTCAGCGTTGCGGAATCCGCCACCGGGGAACTGTTTGCCCTCGAGGTGTTTGATCCCGACGAGGGCCAACTTCATGGGTTCGAACTGGTGGAGTCCAGCACGTTGGTGCAAATGACGCCGAGCGGGCAAGTCTTCCTCGTCGAAGGCACGCGGCTCGATTTCGAAACCAATCCGCAAGTTCAACTCATCGTCTCGGTCAGTGACAACGGCAGCCCCTCATTGGCGACGACCGAAACGATCATTTTGAACCTGACGGACGTCGATGAACCGGCGACGTTATCACGGAGCAATAACCAAAACAGCCCGGCGAGCGAGAATATCGCGGGTCTGAACATCACCACGTTGAGCCTCGTCGATCCCGAAGGGTTGAATAACGATTACGCCTTCGATCTGTTACCCGGCCCCAGCGCCGACCTGTTCGAGTTCACTCCAATCACCGGACAGCTTCGACTCGCCGACGACGTCGCGTTGGATTTTGAATCCAAACCGTTCCACGATCTGACGTTCGAAATCTTTGATCGGACCGGCCAAATCGCAACCACCACGGCGACTTACCGGGTCTTCGTCAGCAACGTCAATGAACCCGCGTTCGTCACAACGAGCAAAATTTTCGTTTCCGAAGTCCCCGGTCCCGGTGACGCGGTCGGTCGCGTCCGAGTGGTCGATCCCGATCCCGGTTTCGCCGGAGCGGCGTTGTCGATCGAACTGATCGGCGGCACCGCGCAGCGGTTCTTTGAATTCGAGACCGCTGCGAACTCACCGAACCAACCAGCCGCTCAGATCGATCCGTTCCTGCTGAAAATCCGTGGCGATTTCAACCTTGCTGAATTCAGAGCGGTCGATCCGGCAACGTTGAATTTGCAAGTCCGCGTTTCCGACGGCAACAGCGCCACCGGCGATTTGATCGATGTCGAAATCGAACTCAATGCGGTCAACGAACGCCCCGAGCTCAATGCCTCGGTTTTGACGTCGACATTCAGCGGCCAACGGATCACGACCGGCACGACGTTCCGTTTGACCGTGCCGGAAAACATCGCCGCCGATCCTGAGAGCGACGACTTCCTGATCCGCATCGGCGAGAAGGTCCGCGACGAGGACGGGAATTTGGTCACCGACGAGGCCGGGCGTGTGACGTTGGCGTTGCCGCCGTGGTTGACCTACAACGAGGAAACTCGCGAATTGGTCGGTCGTCCCAGTGGCGCGATTAATGGCCAAGTCGATCTGGTGATTCGGGCTCTGGAAATCGGACCGTTCCCGCTTTCTAGTGACTCGGATTTCTCGCTGAATGTCTCGCCGCAAACGAACCTCAACAATCGTTACGACGTGACCGGTGACGGCGTCGTGACGGCACTCGATGCGCTGCGAATCATTAACTTTGCGTTCTACGACGAGGGTTTGGTCGCCGCAACGGGCAGCCTTTCGGAATCGTTGGTCTTCCTCGACGTTTCCGGCGACAGTCGGGTCACGTTGGTCGACGCCGTTCAGGTGATCAACGAACTCAACCGACAGGCCACCTTCGACATCGGCTCGGAACCGATTGCGTCGCCCGAGTCGATTCCGGCGGAGTCGCTGTCCGGCGAAGGAATCTGGTCACTCGAAGATCAACGCCGTCGCGAACAGGCCGTCGATGCCGCTCTGGGCGAGTCGAATCTGTTCTGAACGGATGGGGGGAAAATCATTCGGTGAGACGAGCTGGTGAGGCAACGCTCCAAGAACCACTACTGAATACCAGAGCGTTGACGATTTCACCCTCTCGGCAAAGAGGTCGTGCGGCCCGAGACCGCTGGGGAGGGCCCGACGCGTTCTTCCAGTATGAACAGGTGCGCGCGGCCCTCCCCGGAAATCTCGCTGAAGGCTCGATTTTCCCCCAGCTTCGCTCGGGAGGGTGAGGAAACTCGTGCTGCGTAAGCACTCAAAAGCCGCACGACCTCACCAATTTTTAGAAGGGTGCCTGACGTCCTGAGGACGTCAGAACAAACGAGAGTTGGGAAAACGACCCCCATCGCGAGTTGGATCTTGTTAAAACAGTCATCGCTGGAACAACCTCGCTCGGTTTCCTAAACCCAATGCGATGGTCACGACTACTTTCGACTCGGAGAGCCGAGCGACAATAACACTTTCGGCTCGGAGAGCCGAGCGACAACACCGCAAGGAACCACCGCGTGCTGTTCTTTCCTTATTCCACCGACGCGCCGGTTTATCATTACCCGATCGCGACGGGCACCATCATCGCGTTTAACCTGGCCGTGTATGCGGGGACAGCCGTTCAAGTCGCGACGGGGAATTTGCAACTCGATGATGTCAAGTGGTTGACGCTGCAATTCAACGGCATTTATCCGTTGCAGTGGTTGACGCATAGTTTCATCCACATCAATCCGTTTCAACTGTTCGTTAACATGTTGTTCCTATGGAGTTTCGGGTTGGTGATTGAGGGCAAGGTCGGTGGCGCGATCTTCAGCGTGATTTACTTCGGCACTCATTTGATCTGCGGCGCTCTGGCCCAATGCTTGTTTTACGGGTTGTCGTTTCTCGTGCCCGTCATCGGTGATATGTTCGCGTCGGGAGCAGACAATGGGATTTATGTGATCATGGCGATGGCGTTGATATGGGCGCCTGAAAACGAAATGAATTGCGTGTTCCTCGTGCTCATCCCGAGGCTGGGCAAGATGGGCGGCGGGTTGTTCACCGAACTACGGATCTCGACGCTCGCGACGGCGTTTCTGTTTATTGAGATGATCCTGTTTTTCTTTCTCGGGCTCCTCGTTTGGCAAGCCGGATTTCACTTGCTCTCGTTATTGATGGGCGTGGTCGTTGGCTTTGTGATGCTGCGAATGAATTGGGTGGATTGTGAGGATTGGGATATTATCTCGCGCAACGAATGGTTGCACGGATATCCGTTGTTATGCAGCGAAGAGCGAAGGCAGCAATTGACTCACAAAGTCGACGTGAAGCATGACGCCGTGGCGATGGCATTGTCGAGCTCACCCACCGCGTCGACGAGCAACGCGTCTTACATGGCCGCTCGATCGGCCATGATGTCACGTTCGGCCAACAATCAGGCGACGAGGATCGCGCCGCCTCCTTTCGGTGCGGGCGGTTCGTCCTCACCGGCAACGAACTCGGCCCCGCTGCCGCAACAACAATCTGCCGCAAACGCGGGCACTCAGCGACGAGGATTCTTAGGTCGGAAAAAAGCGGTCGCACCACCGCCACCGCTGACCCCGCAACAGGCCGCCCAAACGCATCCGGATTTCAATCGGATCGCGATGCTGTTTCGCCAATCCGTCACCGGCGGCAGTCTGATGATGGCAGAACAGCATTTCGCGAAATTGAAAGAACTCGGTTTGACCGTCGGTTTGGTCGACCCAACGCTGTTTCAATTCGTCAAACTGCTCGCCGCCGAGAAGAAATACTTGCCCGCTCTGGCGCCGCTACAGATCATCATCGATCACGACGGACCGATGAAGTACGACGCCCGGATGCGGGTCGCTCAAATTCAACTCAAAGTCATGCACCGACCCGGCGAAGCAGTGAAAACGCTGCGGACGATCCGGTTCCCTGGCGAGGTGCCCAACGCGCGAGGCGAAACGGTCGCACTGAGCGAAGGCCAACGAACGATTTTGACTCGGCGAAACACGCTGTTGCAACAATGCGGTGTCCAACCGCCACCGCTGCCGTGAACACCCAAAAATTCAATGAACGATCGGTTGTTTCAGTGTCGGTAACGCCGTCTTGATCGCGATCGTGAACACCATCAAACCGAACGCCCAAATCCCCACGGTGACTTTCCACTCCAATTGGCTGGGCACGTACTCGACAATCTCGTGCAACGTGCTGGGAATGAATCCGGGAATGATCAGTCCCATGCCTTTTTCAATCCACGCGCCAACAAACGCCATCGTGCAGGCGGTCACCAACAACGGACGCCAACGCATCGACAAAATTCCCGGCCATAGAAACAGGAACGCCGCCGTGATGTTCAACCCGATCGCGGTCCACGTCCACGGTACCAATGCGGTTTTGCCGTGCAATCCGAAGAACAAGTATTTCGCCGCACTGACGTGCGACCCGCCGGTATAGAACTCCGTGAACAACTCCGACGCGACCATCAGCAGGTTAATCAAAATGGTCACCCGAATGATCTTCGTCAACGTCGCGATCGGTTGGTCAAACCCGGCGACGCCCGCGAACCGTTTGATCAACACCATCGCGACGATGATGAACGCGGGACCGGAGACAAACGCGGAGGCGAGAAAACGTGGCGCTAGTAGCGCGGTGTTCCAAAACGGACGACCGCCAAGACCGCAATACAAGAACGCGGTCACCGTGTGAATCGAGATCGCCCACACGATCGACAACATCACGAAGGGTACGTACCACGTCGGGTTCGGACGCCGACCGAGGAACCGCATGTAGAGCAGGTACCCACAAATGTGTAAATTCAGAAACAGGTAACCGTTGAGCACAATCACGTCCCACGTCAACATCGAGATCGGGAAATTGAATTTCCCCAAACCAGGAATTAAGTGCCAAAAACGATCCGGTCGTCCAAGGTCGGCAACGACGAACATCAGGCACATCGTGATCGCGGCAATGGCCAACAATTCACCGACAATCACGACGTCGTGCATTTTGCGGTCGTGATACAGGTACGCCGGGATGACCATCATCACGCCCCCGGCGGCGAGTCCGACCATGAATGTGAAATTGGCGATGTACAACCCCCAACTCACTTGATCGGTCATGTTCGTGCCGATCATGCCGCCGGCGACTTGGTTGGCCCAGGCATTGGCGCCGACGAGAAAGACGGCGGTCAACATCGTCATCCAAGTGTAAAACCCGAACGATCCTTCGGTGGCCGACCACAACGAGCGACCGATGAATTTCGGGTAACTCGTGATGTGGGATTCGTTGTTAGGAATGCTGCTCATGAGGGTTGCTTAATCGCGGAAGAATCGTCGACACGTATTGCAGGCTGCTCGCCTGCCCCGAACGTACGTCAGCCTTTCTAGGCTGACTTTCCTGTAGGTCAGGCTGAAAAGCCTGACGTACGTCCATTAATCGAAGTAATAGAAAAACGCGGGTTGGGTCCCGAGTTCCTCTTTGAGGATATAAACGCGTTTGTTTTCCAAAATCCAACGGATGTTGGAATCTTTGTCCAGGATATTGCCGAACACACGAGCGCCCGTCGGGCAGGCTTCCAAACACGCCGGCAATTTGCCTCGGCGGGTGCGATGCAGGCAATACGTGCATTTCTCAACGACGCCGACCGGACGGATGCGGTTACTCAAATAACTTTGGTCCGGGTTGACCTCTTCGGCGGGCACCTCGGGTTCCTTCCAATTGAATCGGCGAGCGTGGTACGGGCAGGCCGCTTCGCAGTACCGGCAACCGATGCACCAGTTGTAATCGACGACGACAATCCCGTCCTCTTCTTTCCAAGTGGCTTTGACCGGGCAAACGTCCACGCACGGCGGTTCGTCGCATTGTTGGCACTGCACGGGCAGGTAGAACTTATCGTCCTTCGGGACCGCTCCGGTGTACGTCGTGGATCCTTGCTCCATGTCCATCGTGCCTTTGGGCATTTCGATGACGCGGATATAGGATTGATTGGTCGCCCGGTCGTGGTTGTTTTCCTTGTGACAGGCTTCGACGCATTTCCCGTTGCCGTTGCAAACGCTAAGGTTGATCGCGTAAACGAACTTGGTGCCTGGGATCGGACGATCGTCGCCGATCGTGACATCGACGTCGTACTTTTCCTTCGTCTCCGACTCCAAACGCGCGAGCACGTCGGCCTTTTGTTCGGGCGACAACTCAGTGTAGTGCTGCTGCATGAACTCCGCTGCCGTCGTGTTCTGGGCGGCTTGCCGGAGCGGCGAGACGGCGGCGACAAACGCGGCCGCGCCGAGCGTTGCGAAACCGCCTTTCACGGCCGCGCGACGTGAAAAATTCTCGATGATCGGGAGACTGGGGTGGGATGTTGCCATCGGGAGCACTTGAGTTTTTTGAAAGAGGAATCCGAAACAGGAAAGAAAATCGTCTCGCCGTCAACGCGATGCTTCGTCTTCCTGGTCGTGGTCGTGGTCGTGGTCGTGGTCAGGTTCGGGAGCGTTGAAACGATCTTTCGGTTTGAATCCGACGATCATCTTGGGGTACTGCGGTGCGTGGGGATCGTGGCAATCGATGCAGTTGTTTTTCGTTTGCGGGCCGAGTGACAAATCCCAAAAACCGTTCATGCCTCCGTGGGCTCCGTGGGCGAACGAGGTCGCTTGCGGGCCGTGGCATTGAGCGCAGAGCGTCATCACGTCGGTGTACTGCACGGGCGTGCCGTCGGCCAATCGCAGCGTGTCGGCATCGTCTGGATTGTGGCAAGCGTAACACGCGATCTTACCGTGATCGAACGTCATCCCTTGGTGAAACTCGTCGAGCGTTTCCGCCGTCCGGTTCTCCGGATTGGCCGCTCGCACGCTGTGACAGGTCGAGCACGCAACACTGCCGACGCGGCCATGCGGATCGGCACCGGTTAATTCGATCCGGGGCGGACCTTCAGGACGGCGAATGGTCACGCTGTGGAGAACTTTCGACGGTTCCGATCCGGCGGTTTCAGCCTGCCGCGCGAGAGCTTCCGTCTGGATCACTTGCAGAGTCGTCGCATCGCGTTGAATCACACGATCGCCGACCGGCGACCACACGACAACGACCACCATGGACGCGATCACGCATCCCAAAGCGGCGAAAAAAAGAGTGGCGATTCGTGGAATCAATTTTCTGTCCCAAAACGAGGTTTCCTTGCCGAGACTAATTGTATACACTGTCGTGTAGGTTATCGGGAACCGCAATTTCCCAAACCGTCCGACTTTTTTTCCGTTCGACTTTTTTGAAAGCCATCCGAAGTGCCAATCAGCGGTCTCGTCGTCACGTTTGCCTCCGCCGTCGCTGAGCACGGCGAAACGACCGAGACCATCCGTAAGATCCCGGAGATCGAGATCGGAGACGCCCAGGCTGGCAAGTTGGCGATCGTAGTGGATTCCGCATCGCGGCAACGGGATCAGGAGATATGGCAGACGGTCCGGGAATTGCCGGGCGTGATTGATTTGGCCGTCGCGTTCGTCGGATTTGACGAACCGAACACTACCAACCAGGAATGAATGATGGATGCGAAACGTCGAAGCTTTCTGAAGAAAGCTGCCATGGCCGCGGCTTGCTCCATGGTGGCGAGTGATGCGAAATTCTCGCTGCCGGTGATCGCCGCCGATGAGGGTGTCGCGTCCCTGCCTGAGGTTGATGGATTGAAGTGGAACAAAGCCCCGTGTCGTTTTTGCGGGACCGGGTGCCATGTCCAGGTCGGTGTGGAAGACGGCCGCGTTGTCGCGGTCGCGGGCGACAAAGCAGCCGAGGTGAACAAAGGTTTGCTCTGCGTCAAAGGCTACCATGTCGGTGGTATTCTGTACGGCAACGATCGGTTGACCAAACCGCTGCTGCGTGAAGACGGCGTCCTGACGGAGATCGAATGGGACGAAGCGATCGACATCGCGGCCAAACGGATCATGGACGCGCCGGACAAATTCGCTTTTTACGGCAGCGGTCAGTGGACGATTCCCGAAGGCTATGCCGCTCAGAAATTCATGAAAGGCGGCCTCGGTAACAACCACATCGACCCCAACGCACGATTGTGCATGGCGTCGGCCGTGACGGGATTTTTGGCGACGTACGGCGTCGACGAACCGGCCGGTTGTTACACCGATTTGGACGAGTGCGATGTGCTGATCACGTGGGGCAATAACCCGGCCGAAATGCACCCGGTGTTGTTCTCTCGCGTGACCGATCGTCGCTCACGCGGCGAAGAAATCCGCATCATCGACATCAGCACTCGTCGCACACGGACCTCCGACGCGGCGACCGATTATCTCGAAATGCAACCGCACGGCGACGTCGCGATCGCGTTGGGCATCATGCACCTGCTGATCGAGAACGACAACTACGACAAATCGTTTGTGGAGAAACACTGCAACTTCCGAGGCGCCGAAGCGGTCACGCCGACGTTGCAAGGCGAACAGATCACTGAGGCGGATTTTCGCAAAGGGATCGCCAAGTACACGCCCGAGCACGTCGAGGAAGTGTCCGGCATCCCGGCGGAAAAAATTCGTATGCTGGCCGAATTATTCGGCAACCACGACATCCGCATCACGTCGCTGTGGTGCATGGGCATGAACCAGCACACGATGGGCACGGCGATCAACTCGCTCGTCCACGGCGTGCACCTGTTGTCGGGTCACTTCGGACGCCCCGGCGATGCACCGACGAGTTTGACCGGACAACCGTCTGCCTGCGGCACCGTCCGCGAAGTCGGTACGCTCGCCCACGCGTTGCCCGGCGGACGTGTCGTGGCCAAACCCGAGCACCGCGAACAATCCGAACAAATGTGGAACCTGCGACCGGGTAGCATCAACGAAACCCCCGGTTACCACACCGTCAAAATGTTCGAGCAGTTCACCAAACCGACAGCCGACGGGGGCGACATCAGCACGATGTTCGTGCAAGTCACCAACCCCGGCCAAACGTTGCCGAACTTGAACGCGTTGTTCAACAACATAGAGGGACTCGAAGACAAGTTCCTGATCGTATCGGACGTTTATCCGACCGCCACGACACGGCTCGCCGATTTGATCCTGCCCGCCGCGTTGTGGGTGGAAAAGAACGGCATGTTCGGAAACAGCGAACGACGGACCCAGCAATGGTTCAAAATGGTCGACCCGCCCGGCGAGGCTCGCGACGATTGCTGGATGACGATCGCGATCGCTCACCGTTTGTTCGAACTCGGGCACGAAGGCATGAAAGACAAGGACGGCGAATTCATTTTCTCCGTCAAAGACGACGACGGGAAGGAAATCCCGATCTGGGAATTCGAGCATTATTACGACACCAACGTCGACAAGTATCTGTTCGAAGAGTACCGCGCGTTCACCACGATGAAGCACAAGAACCTCGCGCCTTACGAAGAGTACGTTCACGCTCGCGGACTACGTTGGCCCGTCGTCGAGCAACCCGACGGTTCCTGGCGAGAGACCCGGTTCCGATTCTCCGGGTTTGACGATCCGTTCGTCGCCGAAGGTCAAGAGTTCGATTTCTATCACTCGTCGAGCAACGACGGGCGAGCACAGATTTGGTTCCACGAGTACGCACCACCGCCGGAGATGCCCGACGAGGAATATCCGATGTGGTTGTGTACCGGACGCGTGCTCGAACACTGGCACACCGGCACGATGACCCGCCGCGTGTCGCAGCTCAATCGCGCGATGCCGACGGCGTATGTGGAGATGCACGCCGAGGATGCCAAGGCCGCCAACATCCGCCAGGGCGAACTCGTCGTGATCGAATCGCGACGCGGCGTTTGCGAATTGCCGGTTTGGATCGACGGTCGCGGGCGTCCGCCACGCGGAACCATTTTTGTCCCGTTTTTCGATGAAACGAAACTGATCAATAACTGCACACTCGAAGCCCACGATCCGTTTTCGAAACAGCCCGATTACAAAAAGTGCGCTGCGCGAGTGGTGAAGAAATCGGTTGCCGATATGAAAGATAACGAAAACGCCAAGGATCAGGAAATGGTGCGCTCATGAACCAGCGATTGACAACGGTTTTCCTGTCGCTCGTTATCGCAGTCGCGGCGATCGGGTTCTTCGTCGGCCTCGGTGACGGCGTCCCGCAACCGGACGGTTTCTACCAATCTTCGTTGACCGATCCCGCGTTGAACCAAGCCGCCGCGACGAACGCGAAGTTAGTCGATGCGGTCAGCTACGCCCAGATCGCCACGACCGCGATGGGCCCGACACGGGCCTGGCAAGCGAGGGACAAATCCCTGCCCGCGAGCGAGATTGATTTGTATGCGAAAATCGAACCCAGCGAGGCTGAGAAAGCGGCATCGAGTCAAACCCGCACCGCCCATCGTGCTTTCAACGGAGCACCGCCGATCATCCCGCACCCGGTCGAGAACACCACCGACGCGGCCTGTTATGCGTGCCATGGCAACGGTATGGAAATGGGCGAACTGAAGGCCAGCGTGATGTCGCACACCTTCCTCGCCAACTGCACCCAGTGTCACGCTTCGATGGCTCCGGCACCGTTTCGTGATGTCGACGCCTCAGTCCAAACCAGTTTCGTCGGATTGCCCGCACCTCTTGCCGGCAAACGGGCCTACCCCGGTGCACCGCCGACCATCCCGCATTCGCAGTGGATGCGCGAGAACTGTCTCGCCTGTCATGGCAACGGCAACGGATGGGCGGGCATGGAGTCGACGCACTCGTGGCGTTCCAACTGCACCCAGTGTCACGCTCCCTCGGCCTCGCTCGACCAAGCCGTCACGGTAGAGAGCGTCCCGATGCTGCCGCCGCTCGAAGTCAGTACGAAGTGATGTTTCGACGATTCGCACGAAGATGGAAGGCCGGCAATTGGGATCCACTGAAATGGATCCTCAGGAAATTCTCGGCCTCGAATCTTCGACCGAAAACGCCCACACGCAAACCGACGCTCAGCCGTCGCGATCTGTTGCAAGGCCGGTTGTGGAAACTCGTCGGCCCGTCGCAGTACGAAGCACTCGTAATGCGGTACCCCAAACCGGCACCGCCCGAAGACGCCCCTCCCGGTGAATCACCCCGCAGCGATGAAACGCTCAAGCGAAAATGGCGGAGCATTGCCGGGATCAATATCGAACCGGTCGCGCCAACAGACCTTTCCAAAGCGTCCGCTGTCGGGAACGTATCTCACTCGATCGCGCCACCCGAAACGATTCCCGTCTTCCGTCCACCCGGTGCGATCGACGAGGCCCAGTTTCTCGCCGGATGCACGCGATGTGGTGAGTGCATCACCGCGTGCCCTTACGACGCGATCCGCATCGCCCCGCCTCGCCTCGGAAACGTCGCCGGCACACCGATCATCGATGCCGACACGCAGGCCTGTCTGATGTGCGAGGATTTTCCTTGCATCGCTTCGTGTGATCCCGGCGTGCTGATCGATTCGATCCCGAAGGTCATGGGAACGGCCCGCGTGACCGAGCACCTTTGTCTCGCCCATCACCACACCACTTGCACGGGATGCAGCGAACGTTGTCCGGTCGCCGGCGCGATCACGCTCAGCGAAGGCAAACCCACGGTCGTGGAAGACGTCTGCACCGGCTGCGGCGTTTGCCGATACGTGTGCCCCGCCCCCGAAAACGCCATCCTCCTGATGCCCGCTTTTTCCCGCCCCGGATTGCGCCGACAATCAGAGTGATGGCTGGCAGAATGACGTTGAACTGAATGAGCACATTTTTTTATTCGTATTCTGCGTTTCAAATTTTGTCCGCCGGATCGTAAATGACAAGAAACGAGCTCAGCTCCATTGCGGAGGTTCCCTATGCACGCGTGGTGTTGCTTCAGTGGATTGATCGTAAAGTGACAGTCGCATCGGCTCTAACGCAGGCGACAACTGGCCAATGGTCTTGCCCGGCTGCGGCCAAGATATTGACACAGCGAGACGATCTTTTCAGAATCATTTCGGGGACAGCCAAAGCAATGGCTTCGCGAGTACGCAACCAGGCCAGAATTCAATCCTCCGAATCCGTAGGTTTTGGCGATCGGGTCAGACAATGGCGTTTGCTTCGTTCGTTGACGCAAACGGAACTGGCGTCACGGATGGGCGTCAGCGTTTCGTACATCAGCAAGGTCGAAAACGGCAAACTGCACTTCGGCGATTACCCGTCTGCAAAGTTCATCCACAAATTGGCGGCTGAACTGAAAGCGGACGAGGACGAGCTGCTGCTGGCCGACAAAGTTCCGCCGGCGATTCGCAAACGCATTCGGCAGCGTCCTGATTTGTTTCGATTGATCGCGAAGATGGATAACCGGGTGTTGGATCAGCTTGAATCGACGTTGAACTTGGCCGACTAACGGCGACCACTTGGCTTTAGGGAACGTTGGATCGGATTGCGATGACGACTGAATTCCCGAGATCGATCTCACCTCCCCACACGATTTTAAAATGTTTGAAGACGAACCGCTTCCTGAAATCCTGGAGGCCGAATGGGCCCACGACCAAGTCATGGCTTTGTTTGCGGATCTCGCTGCCGGGGCCGACGTGCAGCACGTGCAATTGCGGACGCCCGAGGGTGATGGGTCGGCGTCACTCGCCGATGCTGAGGCCGCCTTCGCTACCGGACGGGCTCGCGCGATCCAGGTCCGCTACGTCTTCGAATCCGAAAAATGGTGCGATACCATCATGCCCGGTGATCCGACGACCAAAATCATCCGCAACCGAGTCCCCGGTGGATGAGGGCAACGCTCACCGAACCAACAGCCGGGTGATTGCGTAACCCCAGCGTCCTTTTTCTGATTGTCATTCGTTTTTACCCCGAAATCGTTCGGATCGTTCTGTTATGAAAACCCTCGTCGCTTGTCTCCTTTTCGCCGCCATCGGGATCACTCTCGGATTCACCGTCAACCAACGACGTTACGGAAACTACGAGGCCGCGTTCGGACCGATGAGCTATCGGGGGGAAATCGACGCCAGTAACGCGATGGCGTCTTTGCAAAAAAACTGGTCCGACAAATTGCCCAAAGTCGAATTGCCTGACGGAAATGAGCACGATTTCGGGGTCATGGCTCCTGAGGAAGACGGTGAGCACATTTTCGTGATCAAAAATGTCGGCGAAGAAAAGTTGACCCTGAAGATCGGAGCGTCGACCTGCAAATGTACCGTCGGGGAACTCGGCAATGAATCGCTCGAACCGGGCGAGCAAACCGAAGTCAAAATGAGTTGGACGGTCAATACCAGTGACAAATCGTTCGGCCAATCCGCCGAATTACGGACCAATGACCCCTCGAAAGTCGCGATCCGGTTTGAAATCAAAGGCCAAGTCGTACGAGAGCTCCAATTGGTCCCCGAAGAAATCACCTTCGGCGAGATCGCGGCGGGCGACGACATCGAAATCGAAGTCAAGGTGTTCAGTTACCTCGACTATTCGGTCCGAGCCGGCGAGCCCACCTTTAGTGATGAGGCACTCAACGAGCTGGCCGAGTTCAAGGTCACAACCTTTGAACCCACCGCCGAGGATGGGATTCACGAAGCCGCGAAACAAGCGTTTCGCGTTCAGGCGACGATCAAACCGGGGCTCAAACAAGGCCCCATCAACCAAAACCTGATGCTGCCGCTGTTGCCCGAAGGCGACGAGCAACAAGAGTCGACCGATCAAGAAACCACGCAGACCGACCCCGCCGCCAATGCCGAAGAAAATGCTGCGGAAGACGCCCAAGAACGCACCGTCTTCGTTGCCGTCACCGGACGCATCGTTGGTGCGTTGAGCTTGATGCCCAACAAAAAATATCTCACCGGAGTTGCCGGTGGGGGGTACATCTATAATTTCGGGATGTTAGACGAGAATGATTCCATGACCGCAAAGACCTTTGTCATGCTCAAAGGCGAAGAACGAGCCGGCACTCAGTTGTCGATCGGTGAAATCGAACCGGCGGAGTATGTCGAAGCCACCCTCGGTGAACCGGTCGGAAAGGGGAGCATGGCTCTCTACACTCTCGAGTTGAAACTCAAGCCTGGAGCTGAAAACGTCGACCGATTAGGAATGGGTAAGAGCGATTACGGGTTTGTCACGATTGAATCGGACAACCCGAAAGTTCCTGCTCTGAAATTGCTACTGAAATTTGCGATCCCGGCGCGTTAGACTGTGCGTATCCGCATTGTCCTGACCGAGGAAACCCATGTTCGTCTCACTCCCTGCCGACCCCTTTATGACTCGCGAGCCCCTGATTCATTCGGCAACCCCAGTCATGCGTGCGGCGTCCCTCGTCTTTTCAGAATCGGCTCGAGCGGCCCGAGGCCACTTCATTTGCCCGAGGGTAATGAAAATTTGCGTGAACGTGGGCTTGACCGCTTGCCTGTTAACTCTGCTTGCCGGGTGCGAACGGTCCGAATCGATCGGATTGGAGGGCGATCATCGCTTGGTCCGTGCGATCTCCCCGCCCGAAATCGCCGATGAAACTTGCGCTTGCTCGTCAAAAACACCCCCTCATCGCGAGAAAATTCGTTTCTCACGAGCGAATCCGTACTCTGCCGAGATCTTGATTCGCGACGCCTATCGGGACCTCGAATCGGGGCACCAACTGCTCTGCGGACCGCCGCCGGCGACCATTCCGCGAACGAACCACCGCTCCGGGACCACACTCGTGGCCACCGAGGGCGACGATGAAAAAAAATCGCTCGAAGAATCGATTGACGAACCGAGCGAACCCGCCGACAACACCGAATCGAACAAAAAACCGTCGCCACCGAGCAAGTTCGACGGAGAATTCGACCCCTCGGAAGTTGACGCGGACGAGGACGCCGGCGTCGGACCCTCGGCATCGGATTGGCGAAAGGCGGAAGTCGTCCCCACACCGGTGCCGAATCCTGAAATTGTCGCTGAGGTCGTGCCGACACCTTTCGGTATGCCCGAAAAAGTTCAAATCGCTCGCAAACCACCCGTCACTTCCCGCTCCCGAGCCGACGTGATCGCCGTTTCGCCAGCCGGTCCTGATTCGCCGATCACCGCCTCACCCGTGATTGCCGCGGTATCGGGCAAGCCCGCCAAGCCAACACCCGCCAAGCCAACACCCGCTGCCGACGACTCGCCTCGCATCGCCGCCTCACCGAAAGACGCCGCTCGCTCCAACGCAGGAAAAACGGGTGAATCGATGTCCGACGACACGCACGGAAATGATTCTGACACTCTCGATCAGGCGGTCGTCGCCACCGCCGGTTCCGCCGCCAATATCGGCAACGCGTTGGAAGGTCCGGTCGATTACAAGAACTGGCCCACACCCGATCTCACGATCTTCGTCACCGGACAACAACACGGCTACATCGAACCGTGTGGATGCACGGGGCTGGAAAACCAAAAAGGCGGCGTCGCTCGTCGCATGTCGTTCGCCGAAGAACTCAAAGACGAGGGCTGGGAGCTGCTGCCCGTCGATGCCGGGAACCTGATCCGTCGCTACGGCAGCCAAGCCGAAATCAAATTCCACCGCTCGCTCGAAGCCCTTCGCAAGATGGGTTACGTCGCCGTCGGTTTCGGCCCCGATGACGTCCGACTCGCCGTGGTCGATTTGATCCAAGAAGCCGCCGCTGAGAAACCAGAGGACGCCGTCTATGCCTCCGCCAATGTCGTGCTGCTCGATCCGTCGCTGATGCCGACCTACCGACTCGTCGAACGGGCCGGCATGAAAATCGCCGTCACCAGCATCCTCGATCCGAAATCGCTCGAAGCCCGGCTCAACGAAGACATCATGCTGGGCGATCCCGTCCAATCGGCCAAAGACGTGATGGAGCAAATCCAGGCCGAATCACCCGACTACACCGTCCTGACCTATTACGGCAAAGAAGAATCAGCAGCCAACGTGGCCCAGCAAGTGCCCGGGTTCGACCTCGTCGTCGTCGCAGGTGGCTACGGCGAGCCAACCTATCAACCCGAATCGGTCAAAGATTCCAAATCCAAAATGATCCTGACCGGGAACAAAGGCATGTATGTCGGTTTGGTCGGCCTCTACAAAAACGTGAGCAGTGAAAATAATGGCGACGAAAACACCGACAAGCTCAACACCGACAAGCTCAACACCGACAAGCTCAACACCGACATGAAGTACGCCCGTGTGGCGCTCGACGATTCCTTCGGTGACGCTCCTGAAATGCGTCGATTGATGTCCGACTATCAGATCCAACTCCGCGACCTCGGACTCGAAAACCTCGGTCTCAAACCGATTCCCCATCCCACCGGCGGTAAGTTTGTCGGCGCCCAAGCCTGCGGCGAATGTCACACGACCGCCTACGGCATCTGGGAAAACTCAATGCACTTCCACGCCACCGAGAGCCTTGTCCATCCCGGCGAACGCGGCGACGTCCCACGCCACTTCGACCCCGAATGCATCTCGTGTCACGTGACCGGTTGGAACCCGCAGAACTACTATCCCTACGTTTCAGGTTACCTCGACCTGAAAACGCACGAACACTTGCACGGCAACGGCTGCGAAAACTGCCACGGCCCCGGCGCCACCCACACGGCGGCCGAGCACGGCACCATTGACGTCACCGAAGAACAACGCACCCAACTCCGTGAGGCGATGCGGTTACCGCTCGAGAGAGCCCGTGAAAAGTGCATGGAATGCCACGACCTCGACAACAGCCCCGACTTCCACGAGGAAGACGCCTTCGATGACTACTGGGCCGAAGTCGAACACTACGGTATGGACTGAACCGGTACGGGTGCCGTTGACCGAGACTCGTCAATTTGTTGTGCCCAGCGTTTTGACCAGATGATCGATTGCCTGTCATGAGACATCGCAGCCCCGGTCAGTGCGACTGCAACCAAGTGCGAAGAGATCGCGATACGGACAAGACGCGAAATGCGACCGCGATCAGAGAGTGCCAAGGAGATGCCAGTCGCCTGCTCAGTCGGCGTGGAGGGATTCATCGTCAACTTGAAGACAACCGTTGAGAGGGTGCGGTCATAAGATTTCAGTCGGATAACGCACTGGACCATCGGGTAAACGAGAGGAGCGTTGCGGCGGAGATAACATTGCGAAGTAAGTGCTAGACCACATCGAAATCGCGCCAGTGAAAAACACCGCCATCCCCTTGTCGGCTTGCCCGACAGGAACGTGAGTTTCATAACTCTGCCCGGTCAGTCATCCCGAGGGCCTCGGTCCAACGCTGCAGCGCAACCTTCGGATACGCAAGTTGCATTCGCAAACTTTGGCAGTGAGGACCTCGCGATTCCATGTCAGCGTCAGAACGTCATCAACCAGTTCGATCACAGGCAGATGCTCACGCGACCAACTGGCGCGAATCCACCGACCGAGCAAATAAACGGTCGCACCCCACAAGAAGCAAAGTAGAAATGCCGAAAGAATCAGAGCGAGTAGCTGCAGGCCATTGGATTGATTTCGAAACGGAAGTCAAATGACGGCGATCCCGAGCGGAACCGAAAGTGCCAAGATGCCTCCAATGGCAAAACGACTGGCCGTCACGTTTGCATCGCGCCAGCGCGTAACCAATTCGTCCGGAATCGTTTCGACGATTCGATTCGCGTCCATTTCGTTCTCGTGGGGTGTCTCGCTGTCACCTATTCACCCGTTCGGGTTGGCACACGTTGTTTTCGACAGTGGAGCACGTAAGATCTCAACGCATCGAGTGCAGTAGTGCGGTGATGGGCAGCGGGATGGCAAGTACCAGAGTGGTGATTCGGTATTCGCGATACGCCACCGCGCAGTTTGTAATCGCAATCGTGAATGCGACGATCGCGGTCGTCACAAGCAAGTCACGGATGTGAAACGAGGGTGTTCGCAATGCGTTTCCTGTAAGCGTCTTCGGGCGGATCGCGTTCCGGATTACCGTGCTTACTCCGGTGCATCCGATGATTTGCCATTATCCGGCGAGTCACCCATGTCGACAGTGGTGTTGAGGTGCCTTGCAAGCATTCCGCCAGCGATCACGAACACGATTGGGATGAGGGCGACGAACGAGACGAGGTTAAAGTCACCAAGCCACATCCGGTATCCAATCCACCCCCAGAGTATCAACGAGCCAACTATCGAGGCAGACAACAGAACGCCAGGCATTTTGAAAGAGAGTTTTTGCATCGCAGATCGCCGTGGATGACATGTTTGTTGAGATTCCGGAGTGAAAGGCCAGCAGGCGGCGTCACGGATGGAGAGCGTTAAACGCGGGAGTCGATCCATTCGGATAAGCACATCGTCAGATTCAGTGGAACCACGTAGCAGTGTCTCTCTGAGACGCTGAAATTTACGAGTCTCAGAGAGACTCGCCTACGTGAGGTTATGCCGAACCTTTTCGGTCGAGGTGCTTACTGCAGGACTTTACTCTTGAATCTCGACGAACGAGATCCCCATTGCGTTGAGGGCGACGAGATACAGCATGTAAAGCACTGGGATCAGTAAAAGCACCAACATCGTGGCGACCATCAATCCGAATGCGAGACTCGTGGCCATCGGGATCAAGAGTTGAGCCTGGAACGATTTCTCGGTTAGCAGCGGTGCGAGACCCGCGATCGTGGTCATGCTGGTCAGCATGATCGGGCGAAAACGACGTTCGCCTGATTGCAAGAGGGCGGTCAGTGGTGGTTCTCCGGCGCGGACGCGGGAGTTGATGAAATCGATCAACACGATCGAGTCGTTGACCACGACGCCGGCGAGCGCGACCAAGCCGAACATGCTGAACAACGTCAGTGGTAACCCTAGCAACGCGTGTCCCCACACCGCTCCGATCATGCCGAAAGGGATGATCGCCAGAATCAGCAGCGGTTGGACATAGCTGCGGAACTGCAACACGAGCAGCACGAACATGCAGACGATGGCGACGAGGAAGCCGACCTTCAGACTGCCGACGGATTCGCGGCTTTGTTCTTGCTGGCCTTCCCAGCGGATCGAGACGTTGGGGTACATCGCAGAGAACTCGGGTAGGTAATCTGATTTCAACTCGCCGATGATCACGTCGGCGTTGGCGGTGGTTTCATCGAGATCGGCCGAGATCGTGATACTGCGTTGTTGATCGACGCGGTTGATTTCCGAGAACCCACGTTGCAAATCGATTTGGGCGAGTTCTTCGATCGGGCGGGAGGTGCCGGTGCGATCGGTGACGCGAATCTCGCGGAAGTTCACGAGCGAGGTGCGTTCGTCTTTCGGATACCTCACCATCAATTTGACTTCGTGTCGCCCGCGTTGCAGACGCATGACTTCGGCGCCGTAGTACGTGTTGCGAACGGTTTGTCCGAGATCGGTGGCGGTGACACCGGTCGACAGTGCGCTGTCCTTGACTTTGAACTGGAATTCCCATTTGCCGGGCGTGCTGTCGTCGGAGATGTCATAGACGCCGGCGAACTTTTCGACGCGATCTTTCATCGTTTCGGTCGCCGCGAGCAGTTCGTCGATATGCTCACTCGAGGCCAGCAGTTTGAATTCGATCGGTTGGCCGCCGGGGCCGGTTCCGACGCTGCCGAAGGTGACCTTTTCCACGCCGGTGATTTCGCCGACCTCTTTTCGCCAGCGGTTGATCAGCTCATCGCTGTGGATGCCGCGGATGTTAGTGTCGTGCAGTTCGGCGAAAATTTGTCCGGCGTTGCTGCCGCTGCTGTTCTGGCCGCCCATCGGACCTTGCGTGCTCGCGATCGCACCGACCTCGCGGTACGCCAATCGCACCGGACCGACATAGTTGCCTTGAGGCAGCGGATAAATCTCGGGGATCGATCGCCCTTCTTCGGCGGCCCGTTCGGCAGCGATTTCACGGCTGACTTTGGCGAGTGCTTCTTCCATTTTTCGCGTTGCCATGTCGGTCGCTCGGGCGGGCGTGCCGTTGGGGAAGACGACGGTGGCCTGCAAGTAATTGTTGTCTGTTTTCGGGAACAACACCCTCTTCACAATCCCGCCACGGACCATTCCGACCGTGCCGATGAGCATCGCGACGGCGACCGCGATCGGTAGGACCGGATTGCGTAAACAGAAGTGCAACACCGGGACATAAACTTGTTTGGCAAACCATTCCATCGCGTGACTCGCGTGAGCATTGATCCACGCCAGCAGCAATATGAACGGTCGCAGCGGGTAGGTGACGATCGAGGCAAAACGGAAGAACCCCGAGTGGGAATGCGCCAGGTGACAGGGCAACACGAACGTGCTCTCCCACAACGAGATGATCAACATCGCGATGACGGCAAACGGAATCACGGCCATGAATTTACCCATCACTCCGGAGACAAAGAACATCGGTGCGAACGCGATTACCGTCGTCGTGATCGATGCCGTGACACTGGGTAGCACCTCGGTGGCCCCGTCGACGGACGCGTCCATCAACGTCTTGCCCATTTGCCGGTGAGCGTAAATGTTCTCGCCGATGACGATGGCATCATCGACCACGATCCCGAGGGCGATGAGGAACGAAAACAGCGACAGCATGTTGAGCGTTTGGTCGCCGTAGGAGAGCGCGGCACCGGCCCCCATGATCGAAATTGGGATCCCCAGTGCGACCCAAAACGCGAGCCGCAGTTCCAGGAAAAACGCCAGCACGAGGAACACGAGCGCCAACCCTTGGGCACCGTTGCGGAGCAGCAACGCCATCCGGTCACGAACGTCGACGCTGGTGTCGCCCCACAATATCAATCGATACCCCGGCGGCAATTTGACTTGCTCGGCGTAGGCGCGGACGTCGTCGACAAGGGCGAGTAAATCCTCGCTCTTGGTACGTTGCACGTTGACGACCAACGCCGGTTCGCCGTTGATTTCTCCGACGGCGGTGACGTCTTCGAACTCGTCACGAACGACACCGAGATCACCGACGGTCAGGACGACGCCACCGGGTTGCGTGATCAAGGGGATGCTTTCGATTTCCGAGCCGACGCGTCCTTTGTTTTTGGCTCGCAAGAGGATCTCTTGGCCTTGGGATTTCAATTGTCCGCCGGGCAGTTCGACGTTTTGCGAGCGGATTCGCTCGGCGACTTGATCAAGCGTCAAGCCATAGGAACGTAGCGTTGCTTCGGGGATCTCGACATCGATTTGATAATCACGCGTGCCCATCAATTCGGCGACCGAGACGCTAGGCAAGAGCAGCATCTCCGATCGCACCCGTTCGGTCACGTCGCGGAGCGCCAATTCGCTGCGCCGCGATCGATCGTCGGGACCGACGACGCCGACGCGGATCGCGGTATCGCGAAACGTGATCTGTTCAATGCTCGGGTCTTCGGCGAGATCGGGAAAGCTTGGGATACGGCTGACCTCTCGATCGATTTCCGCCATGACTTTTTGAACGTCTTTGATGTCACTGTTCAATTCAGCGAGCACGTAACCGGTGCCTTCCATCGCAATTGAGGTGACTTTCTTAATCCCATCGGTTGAGCGGATCGCCTCTTCGATTTTTTGACAGATCGCCTCTTCAGCGTCCTGCGGTGTCGCCCCGGGGTAGGGGACCGAGATCATCACGACCTCGAGTTCAAAAGCGGGGAAAACCTCTCGCTGCATCGTCGCGAACGAGGCGGCGCCGATGAACACGAGAGCGAACATCACGACGTTCATGCCGGGGGCGTTATGAATCGCCCAAGAAATAGCTCGTCTCATCGTGTGGCAACCTCGGTATGGGGAAGACGTGTTTCGGCGATATCAGGTGAATCCGTCGTCGCATCCGTGCCAATCACCGACGCGGGAGCACGAACGGGGAAGGCGTCCGTTCGGAGGCTGCCGACGGGAGAAACGACGACGAACGACCCATTGATGAGCGACCCGTCGGGAACCTCGCAAATCCAGTATTGACCGGATCCCTCGTCTATTTCAGCGACGTCCTCTTCGCCGGGCCCGGCGGTGGTGAATTGTTCGGTGGTGATGAATCGATCGACGGGACGGACGTTTTGCAGGATCAACAAATTGCCGGGTACCCAGGCGGCGGCATCGAACGAGGCGAGTGGATCGTCGGAGGCGTCATCGCTTGGCTCGTCGGTCTTGGCGATTATTTTTTCCGTTGGCTGGGCGGGTGTCTCGTCGGCTGTGTCGTTTGCTTTCGCCGCGTCGTTTTCCTTCGCGGCGATGTTCTCTTCATCCGTTTTTTTGACCAACGGTGCGATGGATTTTTCCAATACGCTGGCGTCGGGTTGGAATTGCCAAACACGGTTGCCCGGTTTGAGTGCTTCACTGGGCAGCACGACGAGTTCGGCGGTCGGGTCGAGTTCGAGTCGGAGGCTGACAAACATGCCGCGAACGAGCGTTGTCGGGCCGACGGTTCTCGCGTTTCCTTCCATCGACTCGACGACCTTGCCTTCGCGGATCACCGCAAACGCACGTGGGTCATCGACGACGATGCGAACGGGGACTGTCCGTGTTTGTTCATCGAGTCCGATGCCATCGTATCCGACGAGGCTGCCGACCCATTGATACGCCAAACCCTCGCGACCGGTCACGACGTAACGCACGATCACCGGCGTCGGTGGCAGTCGGTATCCGCGATCTTGAGTCGACACGCCGCTGGCCGGATCGATCAGTTCTGGCGATTCTGATACGGCCTTTTTCTGATTGAGCACCCAGTACAATTGATCGGTGCGGAGTTTCGCGGCGACCTCGACTTTCGACGTGTCTTCCATCGTCACGACCACGTTGCCACGGGCGACGAACGTGTTCAGTTCGGCTTGCTCGCTGACGACGACGCCTTCGATCGGGGCGATGATTTCGGTTCGCTTTAAATTGTTCTCGGCGGCTTCGAGTTGCATCGCCGCCAATCGTTCGGACGACTCCAAACGGGTGCGGCGTTTCTTCGACAATTCGAGTTGGTTTTGAAACACGACGAGTTGTTGTTCGGCGGCCAAGACGGCACGTCGGGCTTGGTCGAGTTCCCCTTCGCTGGCGAATTGATTCGGCAACGACTCTCGCCGTTTGACTTCGCGTTGTTGCAGTTCGATATCCGCCCGGGCGAGCTCCATCGAGCGTTTTGTGTTGACCATTTCCTGATCGATTTCGCCGAGGAATTCGTACTCCTGTTGTCGGAGACGTTGCAACCGTTTGACCTCGAGTTCGTAATCGGTGGGGTCGATTTTCATCAGCACGTGTCCCTTGGGCACGTATTTTCCGGTTTCGCAGAGCGGTGATTTCTCCACGATTCGGCCCGCGACTTCGGTGGCCAGACTGACCTCGCGAAACGGGACGACGGTGCCGTCGGCGCTGAGGTGCAGTTTCTCACCGGTGCTGGCGAGCGAACGGACGGGCAACACATTGACGGACGGCAATGCAAACAATCGTCCGACCGGGGTGTCGTCGATCGGCGGGCGGGCGGCTGATTGCACGATCCCGAGCCACCACACAACGCCACCGGCGGCGGTCAACAACAACACCGGGATGACGAGGTTGAACAGCAACCATTCCGGCAGATTCCGCATCGGTTGAACCGGCAGTTCCGACGACGTCGTCTCGGTTGGTTGACTCGCAGTCGTGCCACCGCCGCCGGTGTTGATGGGTTGGCCGTTGGCAGACCCCGACGACGAATCGGGATCGGAAAGTAGTCGTGTTTCCGATGCCAAATCCTTGCCGGCGGACGACAGCGTGGCTTTCGCCGTTGCGATTTTTTCTTGAGTCGATTCCATACTCATACGATCATTTTTCTCTTGGATTACAAACGTCGGTGTGACGATCGATGGAGGAAGGTCGGGATGGGAGCGGTGTGGTGGGGAGAACAGGCGGGGCGGCGTTCGATTTTAATTCGACAGCCTCGGTTTCAAACCCCGAGCGAACCGCCACAATGTCCGATCGACCGCAGGCGGCGAGCGTCGACGCGGTGATGTGCTGGCACAGCGATTCGGGGGTGTAGTGTTGCGTCCGCATTTCAACCGGGATTAATTGTTCGTAAACCGGACGACCGATCCGGTAATACAGACACTGACCGACGACGCCCAATGCGAGCTGGGCGACGAGCGCCTCGTTTTGCCAATCTTGCGAAGGCCCCTGCGGATCGGAACCCGCAACTTTGGAATCCACCGGATTGGTAATCGGATCGATCAGCTCCTCAATCGTCTGACACAACGCATCGTAGATCGGTTGGAAGTATTCGCGGATTAGCTCACCGAGCACCGCAGTGGGTTGCTGCATTTCTCGCATCAACAGCATCGCTTCCCAGCCCTGTTCGTCGGCGGAGAGCATGCGAGACAACAGCGTGCGGATGATCCGGCGGAGTGTTTTATCAGGCGGGGCCTGGCCGACGACGGGGGCCGGGAACTCCCGTTGGCGTTGGTCGCGAATGCTCGCCACCACGGCCCTGTAAAGGCCCATTTTGTCGCCGTAATAGTAGCTAACCGCAGCCACATTGACGCCCGCAACGCGTGCGATCTCCCGCACCGGTGCCCGGTCGAACCCTTTTTGCGCGAACACCGGCCCGGCCGCCGCGAGCAATCTCGCGGCGGGGTCGGCGGGCGGATGGACGCTGCTTTGAAGCATCTTTTTCTATCGAAAAACTGGTTTATAGCGCAAGCGGGCGGGGACGCCCGCGTACCGGTTCGCGGGCGTCCCCGCCCGCGTACGCTGCTTTCACGCCGTAAAATGCTTCACAGTGTTGGCAGGTGGGGGGTGGTTTTGGGTTCGCGCAATGGCATCGGGAGAGACGGATTTTGGTTTTGTGCGTCGGTGGGGGACGTTTAGCAGGGCGTGCGGCTTTTCAGTCTTGTTGAGTCAGCAAGGGAGCAGCACCCCGCCCGCAACGCGGAAGGGGTCGGAAAGCGAGCGTTCAGCGAGCTTTCCGGGGGAGGGCAATCTGCTCGGCCCTCCCCCTCCCCAACTGCGTTCGGGCGGGGTCCGGCACGTCAATGCCTGCCATCCAGCAACTTGAAAACCGCACGATCTCTTCGCCGACGGGGTGCAAAATGGTGCTTCGCCAGCAGAGGTCAAACCCATCATGACAACCATCCCCCAAAGTTAAACACCTGTTTGAAACATTTGTTTCGAACTTCCCCGTTGCCATCATTCGGCACGCGTCCCCCGTTTCGCTCGCGGATGTTAAACTGCCGGATTGTTTCCCCACTCCATCGCCCCTCCCCCCAAGATTGCCGATGTCCTCTACTCCCGCCGACGGCTCGTCTTCCGGTTCGATCGATCACGTTTTGACCGAAGATCGATTGTTCCCGCCCCCTGCCGAATTCACCAAAACCGCCGTCATTTCGAGCCAAGAGCAATACGAAAAACTGTACGCGGCGGCCCGCGATACCCCGGACGATTTTTGGCGAACCGAGGCGATCGAAAACCTACATTGGTTCGAACCCTTCACCGAGGTGTGCCAGTGGGAGGTACCCGACGCGAAATGGTTCGTCGGCGGAAAAACCAACGCATCCTACAATTGTCTCGATGCCCACGTCGCGGCGGGACGTGGCGACAAGGTGGCGATCATCTGGGAAGGCGAACCCGGCGACGCCCGCACGTTGACCTACCGCGAGCTGCAAATCGAAGTCGCTAAGTGCGCCGAGGCGTACCAAGCGCTCGGCGTCGGTTGCGGCGACGTCGTCAGTATCTACATGCCGATGACGCCCGAACTCGCTGTCGCGATGCTGGCATGTGCCCGCATCGGCGCGATCCATTCGGTCATCTTTGCCGGGTTCAGTGCCGAATCAATCGCCGATCGCAACAACGACGCATCCGCCAAATTGATGATCACGGCGGACGGTTTGTATCGCCGAGGCAAAGTCCTGCCGCTCAAAGAAACCGTTGACGAAGCACTCGCGAAATCCGAGACGATCGAAAAGTGCCTCGTCCTCCGCCGCACCGGTGGCGACAACACGCCGATGCAAGACGGACGCGACGTGTGGTGGCACGACGTTGTTGATACGCAACCCGGCGAACTCGCCGCCGTGCCGCTCGATAGCGAAACGCCGCTATTCATCCTTTATACGTCCGGCAGTACCGGCAAACCCAAGGGCATCTTGCACACCACGGCCGGCTACAACCTGTGGGCGCGGCGGACGTTCGAATGGGTGTTCGATCATCGTGACGACGACGTCTATTGGTGTACCGCAGATTGCGGTTGGATCACGGGCCACTCGTACATTGTGTACGGACCGTTGGCGGCCGGTGCGACGTGTTTGATGTATGAAGGGGCCCCGAACCATCCCGCCGAAGATCGGTTTTGGGATATTGTCGAACGACACAAGGTCACGATTCTCTACACCGCACCGACGGCCGTTCGCGCGTTCATTAAATGGGGCGACGAGCATGTCGAGAAACACGATCTGTCGAGCCTACGCTTGCTCGGCAGTGTCGGCGAAGGCATCAATCCGGAGGCCTGGATGTGGTACCACGAAAAAATCGGCGGCGCTCGCTGCCCGATCGTCGATACGTGGTGGCAAACCGAAACCGGCGGCATCATGATGAGCCCGTTGCCGGGGATCACGCCAACCAAACCAGGGTCCTGTACCAAACCATTGCCCGGAGTGATCCCGAAAATCGTTGACGAACTCGGCAACGAAGTCGACAGCGAACACGGCGGCAAGCTCTGCATTTCGAAACCTTGGCCGGGGATGCTACGCGGCATTTGGGGCGATCCGAAACGTTTCGTCGAGCAGTATTTTGCCGATGTGCCCGGTCAATACCTCACCGGTGACAACGCGCGTTGCGACAGCGACGGGTATTACTGGATCATGGGCCGGATTGATGATGTGATCAACGTCTCCGGTCACCGGCTCAGTACGATCGAGGTGGAGAGTGCGTTGGTTTCGCACCCGAACGTTTGCGAAGCCGCAGTGGTGGGCCGGCCCGACGACTTGAAAGGACAAGCGATCGCAGCGTTCGTGACCACGACGGGCCGCGACAACAACGACGAATTTTTGAAAGAACTCAAAATGCACGTGCGAAAACAAATCGGTGCGTTGGCGCAACCCGACGACATCCGCTTCACCGCCTCGTTACCGAAAACCCGCAGCGGGAAAATCATGCGTCGGTTGCTGCGTGACGTGGCCGCCGGACGCGAACTCGCCGGCGACACGTCGACGCTCGAAGACCTGGCCTCGATCGCTCAGTTGCAAGAGAAGGATTGATGCCGCAGCGCCGCACGACCGAGGACGAAACGCTTCGATCTCGTATCGAAAACGTGGCCAACCGCCGCGCGGTGGTGTGGTTGGTCGTGGCGTACCTGATCGTGATGTTTGTCACCATGATTTGGGTCTCGCGTGTTCTCGATCACTCGATGCGGCGTCTGACGGGCCGGGCGATCGGGGATATCCTCGATGGCAACGTGGCGAAATTCCGGCTGCACATCGTCGAACTGCAATGGGCCGCCGAGCGACAGTTCGCTCGACCGGAATTTCGTAGTGCCTGTTTGCAGGCGATGCAAACGGAGGGCCGCGAAACGGATAATAGTGATCCAGAGAACAACGAAACCGTGAACCTCGAAGCTGTCTCCGACCTCGGTTCGTTGATCGCTCGCGCTCCCGAAACACACGCGTGGGTGCTCCTCGACGCGGGCGCTCGGATCGTCGCGTCGGACGCTCTTGATTGCGTCGATCGAGACTGCCAGTGGTCCGATCAAAATCTCAGTCAACTTCGTGACAATCGCTCCACGTTGGTGCTGCCGCCCGCCTCGTCAATGGACGCGGCGCACGCGTCTCCCGCGTCGGGCCCGCACCTGCTCGTTCTCGCCCCCATCGTGGAACGAAAACGGCTCGTCGGTGCGTTCGGTTGGATGATCGATCCGCGAGACTATTTGAGTGAGCAGTTCTCGGTCACCGACACCGACTCCACGTACCTGTTCGATCGCCAGGCCCGGATACTCAGTCGCAGTCGGTTTGATCCCCGTACCCTCGACAGCACCAACGTTCCAAACGATTCCACTTGGACGCCCGTCGTGTTGCGAGACCCTGGAGTGGAGACACTTTCGTCACCGTCTCTGTCCCGCGACGAGTTGTTGCAACGCCCGCTCACGTCGATGGCCGACCGAGCCATCCGGGGTTCGTCCGGGATCGATACCGACGGCTACAACGACTACCGAGGGATCCCGGTTGTCGGTGCCTGGCAATGGTTACCCGACATGAACGTCGCCATGGCGATAGAGGTCGATCAATCCGAAGCCTTCGGCGCCGTTCGCATGCTCCAGCGACTCGTCGCCGGGTTGTTTCTGCTGTTGTCGCTCGCGGGTTTGGGTGTCGCGGTGCTCGCGATCGCGTCCGCTCGATTGCGACAACGTTTGAAGAAACGGCAACAGGGAACGCGTCGTTTGGGGCAATACGAATTAACGGAACTGCTCGGGGCCGGCGGCATGGGGTCGGTGTACCGCGGACGGCATCAATATCTCCGTCGCGACGTCGCGATCAAAGTCCTCGAAGGCGATGAGTTAACGCCCACGGCGGTGGAACGTTTTCGCCGCGAAGTCCAACTGACCTCGACGCTGCGTCACCCCAATACGATCGCGATCTACGACTACGGCCAAGCCCGCCGGTTATTCGACGCAGACGAAGTGAGTGTGTCCCAGACGAACTCGGTCAACGGCGATTCGCTCGATTCCGACTCGCTCGATGCCGACAGTGTATTTTACTACGTGATGGAATACGTCGATGGCATTTCGTTGCAACAACTAATGGATTATTACGGGCCTCAACATCCCGCTCGGGTGATTCATTTACTACTGCAGATTTGTGGTTCGATCACCGAGGCCCATGACGCGGGATTGATCCACCGCGACATCAAACCGGCGAACATTTTATTGAGTGCTCAAACGAACTCCTGGGACTTCATCAAAGTCCTCGACTTTGGGCTGGTCAAGGATCTCGGCCGCGTCGATGAGACGGTCGATTTGACGATGACACGCAGCGACTCGATCACCGGCACGCCGTTATACATGGCGCCTGAAACGATCCGTGACGCCTCCGCAGCGAGTAAGCGAGGTGACTTGTATTCGATCGGCGCGGTCGGCTACGCGTTGTTAACCGGGCACACCACCTACGAAGGCGAATCGGCAATCGATCTGTGTTTGAAACAGCTCGAACAACCGCCCCCTCGCCCCGACATTCGACTCGGACAAATGCTACCCGATGAGTTGCAAGATCTGATCATGAATTGCCTTTCGTTGAACCCGAGCGTCCGACCCGGTTCCGTCAATGAACTGGTCAACCGGCTCGACGAATTGCCCGAAGCGGGGCGTTGGAACCAAGCCGATGCGGCCGTGTGGTGGGAGACCGTGTTCGAAGCCAACCGTCAACAGACGCCCGTGGAAACCAAGAACCCGACCTTGGCGGGCAGCTAATTCATGTCGTGGATGATGCTGACACTCGCCTCGGCCATGCTGCTCGGGCTTTACGATGTCGCGAAAAAAGTATCGGTTCGTGACAACGCCGTCCCCGTCGTGTTGCTACTGAGCGTCACGATCGGCGCGGCGATTTGGAGCGCGCTGCTCTCGCTGCAAACCATGCTTGGGGCCAGCGGATGGATCGCGTTTCCCGATTGGTTGCTCGTCGACCCGATCGACCGTCGGGGGCATCTCGCGCTGGCCGGCAAAGCGGTCTTGGTGGGCACGTCCTGGACGCTGGCATTTCATGCGTTGAAAGAATTGCCGCTGTCGATCGCCGCGCCGATTCGGTCGACGAGTCCCTTGTGGACACTGTTGATCGCGATCGGATTTCTCGGCGAGCGTCCGGCCCCGGTGCAGTGGATGGGTATCGCTGTGGTGCTGGGTTCGTTTTGGGCGTTGTCGATTGTCGGTGCCAAAGAGGGCATTCGGTTCCGCACCGACCGAGCCGTGTGGTGGATGCTCGCCGGAACGGTTCTCGGGGCGATCAGTTCGGTGTACGACAAAATCCTACTACAAGAATTCGGCTACTCACCGGCCACCGTCCAAGCCTGGTTCACGATCTACATGGTGCCCGTGATGATTCCGCTGGCCTGGCGTTGGAAAAGGGAACGTGCTCGCATCCGAAACCTGGTCGGTGAGGATCTCAACGATGAAACCAAGTCGGCGTCGAGATTCGAATTCCGGCGATCGATCCTCTGGATCAGTCCCTTGTTGCTCGCCGCCGACATGGCCTACTTCACGGCACTCGCCAACCCCGACGCGTTGATCTCGGTCGTCTCGCCGCTGCGCCGGGCCAGCGTCGTGGTGACGTTGATCCTCGGCAGTCGCATGGCGGGTGAACTGAACCTCAAACGCAAAGCCGTCTGCGTGCTGGGGATGCTAGTCGGGGTGGTGCTATTGATGCTTTGAGTGACGGAACCTTCTCCAGCTTTTGCTCTTTCCGTCAACGGTGTTAAACAAAACTGCCCAGAGCATTACCGTCTCCGCGACACACAGGTCGCGGACAAGGATAAGTTCATCAACGCTGTTGGCGTCAAAAACAAAAGCCGGATAAGGTGCAGTTGCTCAAACGCGGAGCTTTTGCGCAGACCAGGACATCCTGCGTTCGAAAAATGCTTCACAGCGTTGCCCTTTGGCACGATACACCGACTTGGATGTTTAGTCTTCTGTTTTTCTTCCAGGCAGCCAAAAGGCATGGCAACGGTTGGAAAGCATCCTGGAGCCGGAGAGAATCCTTCTTGATCACTAAATCCGTCAGTTAAAACCTTGTCGGTTTCGTGACCAGACGTGGCACGCAGGTCCAGATTTTTTGACGAGAAGGTGACCTACGAGCCGGTTTTGGAGGCGTAGAGTTCGGCGTATTCGATTGCCCAGGTGTCGATCAGTTGGGTGAACTCGTCGGGGTCGGCTTCGGTGATCTTGGCGTAGAAGGATCGGTTGAAGATCTCGCGATTCAAAACGGTGCCTTTGCCTTTGAGATCGAGCACTCCGAAGTCGCTGTAGGGGCGGATGACGATGTCCAAGCGGCTGTACAAGTTGCTGCGCCGGCCCGCTTCGATCCTAAGATCGTCACGGTAACAGGCTTCCCCCCAGCCCTCGGCCCCGAACACGGCTTCGGTACGGAATCCGGGGAAGTGATCGGCGACGCGATGCACGGCCGTTTCGATTCGCTCGGAGAGCGAGAGACGGTAGGACGTGTGCAGGCGTTTGATGTCCTCTTCGGTGAGTTCCTTGCGACGTTCTTCGGAGGCTTGGTGTTCGGCGCGACGACGACCTCGCTGGATCGCGGATTCGAGCCGGGAGGTGAAGTCGTCGCTCATCAGTTTTTGTCCTCGGCGGATGGGGTTGTTTCCGTCGCTGGAGTTTCCGACGCTGGAGTTTCCGTCGCTGGAGTTTCCGTCGCTGGAGTGCTGGGGCTTTCTGCCACAGGGGTTGCGATTACCGGTGATTCCGATTCCGGAGTCGCGGGTGCTGCCGGAGGAACAATTGCCGGAGCGTCCGTAGCCGGAGCTTCGGCAATCGTCTCCGTCTTCGGTTCTTCGATCGGTTTGGGTTCGGCGGTTTTCTTAGCAGCCGGCTTCTTTTCGGCTGGTTTGGGTTTGTCGGTGCTGAACAGTTGCATCAGGTCGCCGAACGAGCGGAGCGGTTCTTTGCCTTTCTGCATGGCGTCGGTCAACGGTGCCGAGTCGGGTTCCTTGCCGACGACCTCGTACACTTCCGGCTGACGGGGTCCCCGTCCGCCGCCACGTTGTTGGTCGCGTCCGCCTCCTCCGCCGGCACGTCCTCGTCCACCATCGCGTCCGCCGCCGGATCGGTTGCCACTGTCGCGGCCACCGCTGCGCGGGCCAGCGTTTCCTTGGGATCGTTCGCCTCGGGCTCCGCCACCGGTGGCGGCACCTTGCGAGCGTCCACCGCCGGCATTTCCGCTCGCTGCGGCGTCACGGTTGCCGCCACCGGCCGCACCTTGACGTGGGCCACGATCGCCGCCGCCCCGGATTTGGCCTCGGGGGGCGCGTGATTCCTGACGTTGTGTCTGCATTTCGGCTTCTTGCTCCGGCGAGATCGCACTGAGCCCGACCCGGCGTCGTTTGCCATCAATCCCGGTGACCCAGGCGGTGACGACGTCGCCGACTTGAACGGCCTCGTGCAAATCCTCCACGAAACCGTCGGAGATGCGACTGACGTGAATCAAACCGCTGCATTCAGGGGTCAATTCCACGAACACGCCGAACGGCATCACGCCGACGACGACACCGATGACTTGATCGCCCTCTTTCAAATCGCTCAGAGTCGGCATCGTGTTCATGACCGCTGGGGCCGGGCCGCTGATGCCGCCGTCGCCGAAGGGTTCGCACAACCAAGTCACTATTTGCAACGAACGGCGGGTGCCGACCTGCCATTCCTTGATCAGTTTTTCGACCTTGGAACGTTCGGGTTTGGTTTGTTTGAACGTTTCGACGGTCGCAGGTGTGGCCGCTGCCGGTTCGCTCGCTTCAGTGCGAGTGTCCGCTTCGTTTTCGGCAACCGGTGAGTCACCCGTGGATTCCTCCGCAGAGGTTTCCGCAGGAGTGGTCTCGGAGTCGAGTTCATCGGCGCTGGCGTCGGCGACCACGACAGCCTCAGTGGCAGTCTCTTCGCTGGCAGCTTCAGGAGCGGCTACCACGTCGGCGTCCGTGGACTCGGCTGATTCGCTTGCTTCGTCGCTCGGTTCGGTTGGGGTTTGCGTCGCCGATTCGGCAGGGGGCGCATCGTCGACAGGGCCGAAGGCTTTCGAGTCTTCCTCGCTGGGTTCGCTCGTCGTGTCCGAAACGATTGTCACGACCGGTTCCGGTTTCGGGTCGCTGTAGTCGGGCAGTTCGTATCCTGGGGGCGATGCCGGTGGGAGTTCCAATTCGAGCGATTTGGCCAATCGTTTTGCGAGCGGGTAATCGTCGGGATGGATCAACGTCGCGTCGAGTGCCTCTTCGCTGCCGAAGACGCGGAGGAAGGGCAGTGCCTGACGGGTGTGAATCGGCGAGGCCCAAGCGGCACGTGCGAGCAGATCTTCACGCGAGGCGATCAGTTTTTCACGCCGTTCGGAATCGATCTTTTCAGCGGTGGTTTTCGTCATCCCTGGCAATCGTTCCAGCCAGGAGGCGGTGGTTGAGTTGACATCGACACCGCCTCGGGCGGCGCCGCTGACCAACACGTCTTCGAGTGCATCGAGCACGGCTTGGTCGGACAATTCGCGTTGGAACGATCCGAGCCGCAGTTTCAGCGGATCGACCTTGACCATCGCTTGGGACGGTTGCAGGGTGGAGAACGCGATCCAGGCGGCGGATCGGAACCGACGCGGTGTCGATTTCATTTCTTGATCGCCGGCGGTGCTGCCCGCGTAGGCGTCGGCGCCGCTGCGTTCGGCCAGCGTCCAACGAACGGTTTTTTCGGCGGATTGTTTAATCAGCTCGCCGACCGCGATCATGCAGGCGCGGCGGGCCGGGCCGTTGCTGATCACGATCAGATCGACGTGATGTTGATGAATCAGTTCGCCCATTTTCGTCACCGCGAGCGTTCGCATCGCCGCTGACAATTGGCAGGGGATGTCTTCGTTGTGCAGCACGCGTCCGTCGGCGGCGACAATCGAGGTCGCAGCGGTCCGGGGACCGATCGCGTCGATCGACATCACGACTTGGGCGTCGACACCACCGCGATTCATTTGTCGGTTCAAATTGTCGGCGGCGATCGAAACGAGTCTCGCCGAGGCTTGCTCTTGAATCTCATCCCACCACGCGCCCTCGGCAGCGTCTCGCAACGCCGCTTCGTTTTCGAGCACAATGGCAGCGATGCGGTCGCCGAGGTTATGATTCAGATTGGAGGCGGCTTTTTGCATTTCGGCCACCAATTGGGCGGCGTCGTAATCGAACGCGCACTGAGCAACTTGGCTGCGCAGGGCACGACCGAGCATCACGACTTGGAAAGCACTGAGCTTGGCGGCGGGCATGCGTTTGCCGGCGAGCGGTTTGAGCGTGCTGACGAGCCATCGGCGGCGGCGTTGACGCGGCGAAACCTTCTTTTTCTTAGGCGGTTTGGCCGGTGCTTTCTTTTCCGTGGCGGTTGCCCGAGTTTCGACGGGCGGGGTGGCTGTTTCCGCTGCCGGTGTTGCTTCCGCTGCCGGGGCGGTCTCTTCCGCTAGTCCGGTTTCGCCGTCCGTTTTTTCGGCCGCGGCTTCTTGTGAAACGATCGGTGGCGTCGTCGCTACCGGTTCGGCTACGGTTTCAGTGGCATCCGATGTTGGACTTGCCGGGACGTCGTCCGCGGTGGGAGTCTCGACAGGGTCAGTTTCAACAGCGGCACTCTCGGTGCTGCTCGTTTCAGCGACGGGTTTGGCCGCCAAATCCGATTCCGCGGTTTCCGTTCCCGGTGGTGGCGTTTCGAGTGCCGCAGGAGCCTCCGTCGATGCCGGTTGAGTCTCGTCCGAGGGGGTTTCTGAGGCTTCTGTTTCTGCTACAGGAGATGCTGCTTCTGTCGCTGCTGTTTCGGCCGTTGCTGCTTCGGCCGTTGCTGTCTCGGTCGCTGCTGTTTCGGTCGTTGCTGTCTCGGTCGTTGCTGTCTCGGTCGTTGCTGTCTCGGCCGTTGCGGCGTCCACCGTCACTTCCGTGGTCTGCTCAGTTGCGGCTGCGGCAGATTTGCGTCGTCTCTTCTTCTTGGCTTTGCCCGGTTTGACTGCCGTGGCGGATTCTTCATCGCCGACGTCCTCGTTGCCGTGCGGGTCGCTGACGTCGAGAATGTGAATTTTGGCTTGACGTGACAGCCAACGAACGGCCGCGCCGAGGATGCGTGGGTCGCCGCTCAAACGTTTCGCCAAGGCGTCGTCGAGTTTGCTGACGGCGGCGGCGACCGGATTAGGCGGCGCCGCTTCGCTCACGGTTTCGGCAGGAATCTCGGCAGAGGTGGTTTCGGCAGAAGTGGGTTCTGCCGAAGCTTCGGCAACGGTTTCGCCGGGCGTCTCTGGGGACGGTTCGCTGGCATTCTCACTGGCGTTTTCAACCACCGCGGGTTCGGTCGTGACGGGTTCCGTTGCAACCGGTTCGGCCGCTTCCAACAACGATGCCGCGATCGCCTCGACGTCGTCACCGTCGCCTTTCTCCGGGCTGAGCAAGCGGACGGCGAGACGTTGCGTCAGGCTACCCGATTCGCCCGACTCCGATTTCACCCGGCGACTGAGCCGGTCGAGCAGACGTCGCGATTTCGCTCCCGAGATCGCCCGACCGAGAGCCGGATCGGCTAACTGAGTGGCTTGCCAAGCGGCGTGCAATTCGTCCCGATAGACGTCGAGCCGTTGCTGCGAGCGAACCGCGTGCGAAAGTGCCCACAAACTCGGTTCATCGAGCCCTCCGAGTTCGTCTCGCCGATATCGGGCGAGAAATGGGGGCGTGTAACCTTGCTCGATCAACGGCAGGGCCAAACGTAAACTCGAAACCTCGCAATGCCCGCGTTGGGCAATTGCGTCCAGATCAACGTTCATCAGATGTTCGGTCGCTTTACTAACTTTGGGAGGACGACTCGAAAGTCAAACGGTCGCCCACGAATTACACGAAAGTGGTATCGAATCGAGCGGACGGCTGTCGCGTAGGGTGTTTGCGAACACGTGGACACGGAACATCATTCTCAAATGACCGTACGACCCACCCGATCGAAACGCTGCGAGGACCATAGACGAACCGCTCAGATTCAAGCCTGGGGAGGATACGACCGCAGCACCCGTGCTGTCAACCATCCTTCCTAACTCGGCGGTCCCTGCTTTCTCAACGGTCCCCGAGCATCCGCCATAATAGAAACGCCATCAAAACGCCCCGCGCCGTCCAAGCGATCGTCCGAATCCAATTACTCGAAACCAAACGCAGGTAAACCTGTTGCTCAAAACCCTCGGCCAACCGAGCGTGACAGGGAATCTGCAACAACGCCGTGCTGACCCAACTGATCAACACCAACCCGAACGCAATCGCCCACCAACCTCGCCAAATTCCCGCCGGGGCAACCGCGAGCAAACTCGCCGCCGTCACCAACTCGATCAACATCGGGAACATCACGATCGGAGTGATGATCCGGGAATGATCGATCGCATAGTGCTGAAACTCAGCCGCCCCGACCCGATTGAAAAGCGGGTAATGAACGATTTGAACCATCCAAATCAAACCGACCATGTACCAAGTCGAAATCAAACTCAATAGAAATAACGCGTTACCCCACACGATCGACCCAGCCTCCGATTCTCAATTTCCAGACGCCTTTTTCTCAGCAACCCTATTCTCAGACGCCCAATTTTCAGGCGTCTGGTGATCCGTTCCCGGCTGTTCCGACGCGATCCGGTCTTTGCCCAGACAATAATTCAGTACCTCGATGAGCGAAGCGAAACGGAATTCGTAACCGCTGGCAATCAATCGATCGGGCATCACCCGAGTGCTTGCTAGCAACAGGGCATCGGCCATTTCACCGAGTGCCAATCGCAGCATCACCGCCGGGGCAGGAAACAACGCCGGCCGACCGATCACTCTGCCTAGCGTTTTGGCAAACTCGCGGTTGGTCGTCGGAGTCGGCGAGACGAAATTCACCGGACCGTTCAAACTGTCGGTGTGCATCGCGTGCACGATCCCACCGAGCACGTCATCCAATGCGATCCAGGACCAATACTGCCGACCGTTGCCCAACCAAGCGCCGCCGAACTTCGCGGGCGTTAACATTTTTTGCAACGCCCCGCTGCCCGGCGTCAGGATGATTCCGAACCGTGCGTTGACGACGCGGATACCCGCATCGGAGGCGGGTTGGCACGCGGCTTCCCACTCCAGCGAAACGCTCGTGAGAAAATCGTCTCCCGGCGCCGAGGTCTCACTCAAAATTTCGTCACCACGATCGCCGTAAATCCCCGTCGCGGCCGCGCAGATCATCGTCTTCGGAGGGTGTTTGAGTTTCGCCAGCCGTTCGCATAATTGCTGTGTCTTGACCACACGGCTGTCACGAATTTCCTGTTTGACCGAATCGCTCCAACGCTGGTCGGCGATCGATTTGCCCGCCAAATGAACCACCACGTCGACTTCGTTGAATTTGGCGAACTCCTCCTCGGTCGACCATGCCGCGATTTCGTTTTCTCCGCCCTGTTCGCCCCGCGTGATCTTGACGACGCGGTGCCCTAACAAACCGAGTAGGGCGCACAATGAACTGCCGACCGAACCGCTCGCACCGGACACCGCCACCACCAACGGGTCACTCGGATACTTCGCCGCCAATTTCAAATCGTCATGCGTCACGCGGTGTCGATACGCAAACATGGCTTCGAGTTTCCCTCGCACGAGTGACCGTCCGAACAAACCACCAAACGTTCCGAACGGCAACTGATATTGCACGTCATCAGTCAAACGACTCGTGTAATGCCCGGTCGGAATGAAACGATGCCGATGATGCCAAAATGCAAAAGGGCCTGATTCCTGGATATCGGCAAACGACTCCGGCGGCTGATATTCGGTGTGCCGGGCTCGCCAACGCAGTGGAATGCCAGCCAGGCTGGTCTTCAAAACTACACGGCTGTTCACCCGCAAGCTGTTGTCGCTGTGCTCCACCCGTACCGATTCCCAGGGCGGAATCAATCGGTTCAGACAGCCGGGCCGCTCGTGGTAGGCAAACGCCTGGTCGATCGAAATCGGCAAATCGACGCGGGAAAGGTAACGCGTGCACCGATCCGGAACAGTCACAGGGAGGGCGTCGCGGTCATCGTCGGGTTTCATCTAACGGTACCGGGGCAATTGCGAAATAGAAATCGGATGCGGTCAGATCGGATCGTAAACGAAATCGCTTTCGCAGCGTATGCCCGCCAGGATCAACCTTCGAGTTCGGCCAAATCCGCGGTGCCCGCCATCGCTCGAAGTTTGTCCATCGCCCGACGCTCGAGCTGCCGTACTCGTTCTTTGGAAACACCCAAACGATCGGCGAGAGATTGTAGCGTGTGGACCTTGCGATGCGATCCAAGCGAGAACCGGGCGCGGATGATGAATTTCTCACGACGGTCCAAATCGCCCAACATGATCGTTAACCGACTACGAAGTTCATGCCAGCGTTTTTCGCTGATCGCCGAACTTCGGTCCTCTTCCCCAATGTCAATGTCCATGTCCTGCAAACCTCCCATGACTTTCTGACGTTCCTGTTGGTTCAACACCACGGTCCGATAAGAGTTGCGGCGAATAACCTGAGTCGCATACGTGCTGAAGCGGAAACCGCGATCGAAATCGAATTTCTCAACGCCTCGGATCAACGCCACGATCCCATCGCTAAGCAGCTCGTCGAAACTGTTGTTCGGATTCACGAATTTCTTCACGATTGAGAACACCAATCGCAAGTTCGCCTCCACAATTCGGTCACGATGCCAATCGGCGAGCGCCAAATACAACTCGATAATTTCGAGCCGGTGACGCGACGGACGTTCCGGGTTCAAAACGCTGCGGTGAATCGCAGCTTGTTGCAACAAATAGTTCATCCGTTCAAACAGCATTCGCTCTTGATCCGGTTTCAACAGCGGCGCCTCGCACAAACGTCCCAAATGGATCGGCAAATCGACGCCGGACCGCCGGATCGCTGCAATCCCGAGAGCCGATTGCCGTTCGGCCAATCCGAGTTCCGGAGTGAAGATACGCTTGCCCTCGCGAACCGAACCGAACCGATCATTGCCAATGAAGTCGATCTCCTTCCGCAGCCGCTGCCTCGTCAGCACTCGCTGTTCTTTCGGAGTGGCGGCCGAGAGATCCGTCACGTGCTGCCGAGTTTCGGCGATCGCAGCTTCCAATTCGGAACTCTGTGCCCAAGCTGGCATGCGTGCGGGCACTGTCGAAGCCGTCACGCCCTCAAAAACATGGAGCGGCGGGGCTGGCTTTCGTGACCGTGTAGTGGATGTCGTGCTCATCGAATGACCTAAAAACCAGGATGAAAGGATGCGAAAGTATGGAACCGACTCCGAGTGACGACGTCTTTCCGTTCATTCAGAATGAATGTTTTGGAATGAACGTTTTTCGGATCGAAAACGTTCACATACATAATGTATATCAACCACGCATCACCTGGACAACCGGTTAATCGAGGATTTAACGAAAGATTCCGCCCGTCTATCCGATGGAAATGACGATTAAGCTCGATTGACGATGGACTAACATGTTACTAAAAACCATTACAACCGAAACGCTGAAGCATGAACGTTTCAGCGACCCAGTGAACGTTTTTGAGGCTGCCATTCGGGCTCTTCCGCTGTGCGGACGCGGGGCGAGCGGAGTCCGAATTAACGAACTTCCGTCTTCGAAAAGTCCTGACTAGCAAAATCCTGACTAGCAAAATCCTGACTAGCAAAATTCCGCTCAGCGATAAGAACATTGGCTGCATCACAACCTTCCTTTTCCCCGAAACAGGTCGCCTCCGCCTTGGGCGTCAGCGAGTCCTCGGTCAAACGCTGGTGCGATTCCGGTACCATTTCCAGCGAAAAAACGTCCGGCGGCCATCGAAAGATTACGCTGGAGGCTCTCCAGTCGTTTCTTGATTCCACGCAACGGAAATTGGAATTCCCTGAGAAGCTCGGGATGCCGCGGATGCTTCCTTCCCGCTCCGTTTCCCTCGCCGGCAGCGATGAGCCGCGGAAACAAATTTTTCGTAATGCGCTCGCGACCGGGCAAGAGGACCGTTGTCGCCAATTGATGCGAGAGATGGTCGATCAGGGAGCATCGTGCAGCCAAGCGGCCGAATGTTTGATCACCGACGCGATGTCCAGCATGGGTCTGGCATGGAATTGTCAACAAATCGACATCTATCAGGAACGCCGGGCCTGTGACATCGCGTCGAAACTGATTTACGAACTTCGTCAATCTCTGCCAGCGCTCCCACTCGACGCCCCGATCGCCATCGGGGGTTCTCCCGAGGGCGATCACTACCAACTGCCAACCGCGTTGGTGGAACTGACGCTCCGCGAAGCCGGTTGGAACGCCACGAATCTGGGCAGCCACTTGCCGTTGAACAGTTTTCGTCAAGCCGCCGCAGATTACTCCGCCGAATTGGTTTGGATCAGCGTTTCGGCGATCGACGAGGTGGACACTTTCGTCCGCGATCAAAACGAGATGGCTGCCTCGCTGAGCGGCGAGATCGCATTGTTGATGGGCGGACGAGCGTTGTGTGATTCGGTTCGCCCGCGACTTCGCTACACCGCCTACTGTGATTCATTGCGACACCTCGTCGATCTCGCGACGATCATACGTTCGAAACGCTCCTCGACGACCTCTTCTTAAGCAGGTTTGGGGAATTCATTGCGTCCTAACCCATTAGCCGTTTGGGCGTTAGCCCCGGTTATCACACCCGCAACCGGGGCTAACGCCCATCGGCTAATCTTTGCTGGCGTAAAAACGATTAAATCAACAGCCCGCTAGCGAGCTGTCCCTTTGCTAGCGAGCTGCGAAAGTTTCTACCGAGAGGGAGCATCATTCAAATTTCAGTGCCAGCCAAGCTGGCCTCCAGGATCTCCACTTCATTGATGAATGCCTTAGCGGCTGGGGAGAGTGTTCTATCACGCAAAAAGATGAATCCGTAATTCAATCGCAGCCACGGTTTCTGGAAGTCAAGTTGAACGAGGAGGCCGGATTCTATTTCTCGCTCGAATAGGATCGGAGGTGAGGGGCTGATGGCATCTGACTCAAGAACCACCTGCATCGCCGTGGTAGCGGTATCGACTTGAATGGCACTCACGAAGTCGCCGGTTGCGCTGTCGACCCAACCGGCAGCACGCAAATTCTTCGGAAAATAATTCGTCATCCGTGCTGGGCCTCGCGTACTCGCCCATGGATAGGAGAAGATCATGTTCGTTGAGACATTTTTCTCCACAGCCAAAGGGTGCCCCGGTCGGCAGAAAAAAGCAAGAGGATGCTGTCCAACGATCCTCGTCACGAGTTGTCGCTCGCCTTCCGCTTCACTCGTTTCGGCAATTGCAATGTCCGCTCTCCGCGTGAGTACGTCCGCTGTTGCAGCTCGCCAATCACGCAGTTGCACTCGGCATCGGATTTTCGGATGTGCGCGCATCATCCGCCCCATCGCACGGTGGGCGGAGATTTCCGCCGGATAAAGTGCCACGCTGACGGTTAGCTCCCCGAGGTCCAATCCCTGCATGAGCCGCAGATTCCGAATCAACTCCTCTCCTCCGCTCAGAATCGTCTCTCCATGCTTCAGGAGCAAAACTCCGAATACGGTGGGAATAACCCGTCGAGGTGTGCGATCGAATATCTTGACGCCAAGTGTGTGCTCCAGAGTCTGAACGCTTCGTGTCAGAGCCGGCTGGGTGATACCAAGGGATTCTGCGGCACGCCCGAAGTGGCTGTGTTCGGCGAGTGTTCGACAGTGCAATAGTTGACGGTTTTCGATCATGATAACCAGATCGTATCAGATTGATGCATTTAATGCATTGGACTCATCGGTTCGCGTGACCTAAGATCCGAAAAAATGGTTCCCCCTCCCCCCACACAATCAGCTCTTCACTGCAGAAAAAATCTCATGAGACTAACACTACTTATCGCCTCGCTGGCCATGGCCATGACGGGCTGTTCTAACGAAAAGATGGCAGAAATAGCTGCCAGCACGCAAGCAAATCTTCCAACGAGCCAAGCTCAAGAAGATGCGTTTGAGGGTGTCATCAAAACCGATATTCGGGATTCGACACCCGACTGGAAACCATTTTCGTCGAAGAAGGCAACGGAGGGCTCGCCTAATATTTTGGCCTCATCCGCAGAATCTGTGGGATGATTTTGGCTCAGGAAGCTTTCCGAGCTGGTGATACAGGGCGATTTCGATTGCTTTGTACGATTTGAAACCGAATGCCTTTTTCATTGCCAACTTA
>Ga0163216_100596_pt1 | contig 48593 bp, 39 predicted proteins | sample SynspAceP_FD_167610 | JGI IMG/M metagenome (GOLD analysis project Ga0163216, IMG submission 167610) | Saline lake microbial communities from Ace Lake in Antarctica - Synechococcus sp. Ace-P (Illumina Assembly) | ecosystem: Environmental > Aquatic > Non-marine Saline and Alkaline > Saline ...
CCGCGCTCGTGGAGAAGGTCTTCGACATTCCGAAGCGAGAGCGGGAACCTGACATGCATCATGACGCCAAGTTGGATGATTTCAGGTCACGTCCTTAAGTAGCGGAAGGGACTTTTGGCCATTTCCTCAGGCTAAACGCCAAGTTTGGCTGCCTCAAGGCCGGTTAATCTGACAATCTCCGTCATAGCTTGCGAGAGCTCCGAAAACATGTCGCCCAACCAGTTCATTCCAATGTCTCCTCATGCAAATCCAAGAGTAGAGATCGCCCATGGTTATCATTGCTTAAAACTCATTGTTATCATCTGCAACATACCTTTTTACTATCATTAACGGTTCGCCACAGCCAAGGCCTGAAAATGAGCCGCAACTAACGCTTCCGCCGCGCAGGCACCTTGTGAAGAATCGACCCGGCCGCCTCCCGAAGCTCCCCGGCCAGCAAACACAGGCGGCTGGCGAGAGGCGAGGTCTTGCGCCAGATCAGAGAAATCTGCCTGCTGGCACGCGCGTCATTTATGCGCCGGACGATAAGATCGGGATCCCGGCGCGCTTCCGTCAGAGCATACAGGCTGGGGAAAACGGCGATGCCGACACCCATTTCTGCCATTTGCCGGATCGCATCAAGACTTGTACCCTCATACTCTGAGTTCACGTGCGCGCCCGAGACCTCTGCCAGCGACTGAATGATGAGATTGAGACGATGACCATAACCCAACGTGAGCAGGGTGCGCCCTTCAAGATCCGCCAGGGACACATAACCCGTCTTTTGAGCTAATGGATCGTCCGGCGCAGCACAAACCCACAGATCTTCCTGGAACAGGAATTCGTGATCGACGTCCGCATGATCCTCAACCGTTGAAATTACCGCATCAAAATGCCCGTCATGCAAATGACGCTCAAGATCGATTGTGCGCTCTTCGCGCACGATCAGGCGCAAATCGGGATGCTCTGAGTGAAGATGACGCGTCACTGAGGGCAAAAGATAGGCGCCAATTGTTGGCAGAACACCAAGCCGGATGCGCCCCGTCAGATCCTGCGCATCGGCACGAACCACCGACTTAAGGTCCTCGGCGTCCCTTAAAAGCAGCCGGGCGCGGCGGACAACTTCCTCACCGATCGGTGTTAAAAATGCCCGCTGGCGACCGCGCTCTATCAGCACAGCGCCGAGTTGAGCTTCCATTTCCGCAATCTGGGCCGACATGCTCGGCTGACTGACATTGGTGAGCTTGGCAGCTTCACCAAACTTACCCGTGTCGGCGATCGCAACCAGGTACTGCATCTGTCTGAGAGTTGGGCGCACAATATAGTCTTTCTCTATTAACTCGACCGAATAGTGGTATTGGAACTAATATCGAATTTTGTCTATCTCAATCCTGAACCGAATAGACGGTTCGAAAAAAGGAGATTGAAATGACAAGCAAAGCCCCTCCCTCCCGACCCACCGGGCAAGGTGGCTACACAGAGAAAATACTCATGCTCGCTGCGTCCCTCAGGAGCGAGGATTGCGCCAAGCGTGTGGATCGTCGTCACTGGCGCGCCCGTCGCAAACGGCGTTATGCCCAACCGCTCGGCGCATAAGGACGTTCCCATGCTGTCTGACGCAGACTTTGTGATGCTGTTTTCGGCTCGTCCCCAAAAGGATCCACGGAGCCGGGTGAAACTCCCCCAGAGGCAGTGCAGGGCTGTCATCTCGCCCAAACCGATGGAGCCCAATCGGGTTTTGCGTCGCTAGGCGCAGGACGCACCACTCTCCCCTCCGGCAGGCCGTCACGTGCCTGCCGGCTTTTTTGAGAGAGAATTTCAAAGGGTAGTGGTGACAGAGAATTGGGCAGAACGCGATTCTGTCGATCCTCCGTACGTATACGATACAATCTTCTGAGGCATCCCACCTCGATCCGCACCGCTGGACCCATGGTCCTGCCACACCTTACAAAAGCCCCATTCCGATCAACACCGCGTTCATGTCCCAAGTCAGCACCGTTCAACTGAACAAGCTATTCGTTGGGCACAATCGCTGAACGCGGCACCTTCAATGGAGCGCAATCAGACCAGCAACTTGCGGTTCGCGGAAACCGGCCCTGTGGCAGCGGCGGAGCAGGGCTGCGTGTCGGTATCCCCATGCGCCAAACTGGCAAACGGAGAGTTGCACCCTACCCGAGACAAAACTGAAGTTTCGATTCCCGAACAAGGCAGGCGTCCCAACTCCAGGACAATTGTGCGGGCAGGTCGACTGACCTGCCCGCTCGTGAAAAATATCCGACGAACTACTCGATCTGCGACAACAGTTCAGGTGCGGTCACAAGCGCGCGCACACCGTGAGACTTGGTCTCATTGAATACATTGCCCTTGGATGCCCACTCATTGAGGGAACTGATGTCGACGCGGGCACACATGGGGCGAACACTCCAGGTCACTTGCAAAGGTGAGCAGGTCGACTGATCGTAGCTTGGACCCGTCGTGGATCCACGGAAAACAACCGGAGTTCCCGTTCCCGCTGGCAAGGTCTTCGGCTGGTGAAACCCATCAACGACCGTATTGTCATACACATAGTCATTGAAATCGATTGCCGATGCGTCGTTGACGACGAGAAACGCCTGCGCTTCGACGCGCAATGTTGGGTTCTCGCACGTCTCGCTCAGACACGACCCCAATCCCTCGCCTGGAGCCACATCGCATGAAGAATACACCCAATGCACTTCAATCGTGTCACCTGGCTTCACGCCTTTGAGCGCTCCGTCACCGTTGGCAGGATCAACCAGTTCGGCCTCTGTGAGCTCGTCTGTTTCGTTGCACTGGTAGCCGCCCGTTGGTCCATCGCCAGCATAAACGTTAAAGCCCGGAGCTTTGTGCTCTGCATTGGTGTGCGTGTGAATATTACAGAGGTTTAGTGCCTCAGGCTCTGGCGCGATTGCGAACTTGATCGGGTTGAGACCGTAAGCGCTTGCAATATCCCGCGGCGTTTGCGGCCCTGACGCCAGACACAGGTCCGCCGCTGCAGGCGCGACGTCTTTTATGACCATTGCTGGCTCCGCCTCATTCATCTCGACCAAGACAGCCTCCGACTGAGACGCCTCGGCGTCCTTCGGGGAGGGAGTGGTGCAGCCTGCGACCGCAAGCGCGAGGAAACTCGCGGCGCCGCCCATATACGTCGAACGAGATGTCAAAATTCGCATTGAAAATACCCATGAAGCGCGGACGAGCCGCCTGTTGTTGATGTTCAATAATTGGACCACCGGCGCCATCCTTCAAATCGTATGATCTGATCGTCTCGATACAAATTTACTATATCCAGACAGACGTGTTCGGCTCGCAAAACTGCCTGCGTCCAACCGGCACCCGGAGCAGAAACCGCCTAAAAGCGATCAGGCCTCAGGACCTCAACCCGAGATATATTCAGGATGCCGATATGCTGATCGAGCAGTTCGTGGAGTTCCAACAAGACATTCCGGATCGGTGGTTCATCGCTAATGGAAATGATCACCACCATGTCCTGACTGGCCGACAAATCCCTGTCGCGTTGCCATCGGCTTCCTCGGCCATACCCGGAAATCGCTGGCAGCACAGTGTAACCAGAGACGCCTGCCGTTTCGAGAATTCGGCAAGCTCGCTTCAGCGCCATGCGCTCGATGATCAATTCCAGTCGGATTTTTTCGTGCACGTTGTCATCCTCAGCCTTGAATCAGGTTCGCGAAATAGAGGTAGAGCGGTATCCCGACCGCCAGGTTGAACGGAAAGGTCACCCCAAGCGACAGTGTAAGATAAATCGATGGTTTAGCCTTGGGCATCGCAAGCCGCATCGCCGCCGGAACCGCGATATAGGACGCCGAGGCCGCCAGCACCATGAGCAGCGCCGTATCGCCGGCCTGTATTCCGAGGCTCCAGGCGATCGCTCCGCCAAGGGCCGCCGACACGAGTGGCATGTACAAACCGAATGCAACGGCGCTGAAATCCAACTGGCGCCAGCCCTGCCGCAGTCCTCTGCCTGCAGACAGCCCCATGTCCAGAAGGAAGAGGCAGAGAACGCCCTGGAAGGGATCAACGAAGAAGGGTGAAATCCGCTCCATGCCCGATTCGCCCGTCACCCATCCTATGGCCAGCGCACCAACCAGAACCACAATCGATGCATTGAGGAGGACTTCACGATAAAGCTCGCCCGATTCCGAGCCCGCCACCGAAGGCGCCTTCTTCTGGCCCCGCTGCGCCAAAATCAACGCTGTGATGATGGCGGGCGCCTCCATGAGTGCAGCAACTGCAACCATGTACCCCGAACTCTCGAGCCCGGCCGACCTGATAAATTGTGTCGCCGCGACAAACGTGACGATCGAAATGGATCCGTAATGAGCAGCAGTTGCAGCAGCATCAATCCGGTCCATCTTGCTGGTCCAGCGCAAAAACGCAAAGGCAATCACAGGCAAGCAGAAGGACAGGACTATGCCCGCAGCTAGGACTGCCCAAACCTGAAGAGAGAAGTCGCTCCTTGACATCTCTACGCCTCCTTTGAGGCCAATCGCCATCATCAGGTAGATCGCGAGCCCTTTTGCAAAGGCTTCAGGAATTGTCATCTGTGATCGGAGCAGGGCTGCTGAAAGCCCCAGCACAAAGAACAATACCATTGGCGACAACAAGGTAGCGAGCATCAGGTCCATTGGGTTTTCATGCTCCAGTGTGCGCTTGAAAAAGGACCTCGCTTGGCGGCGCGCCAAGTGAGGCCAATGATTCTTTTCATATTGGGTGTTTCGGGTCCCGGTCTCGGGTCTGCATTCGTTGGCACCCTGCAGGTACTCATATCAGGTTGGATCAGAGTCGACCTCGTGCGACGGCCTCAGAATACGTGCAACTCTGTCAGGCGGCCGACAGAAACAAGAAAGCTGCGAACAAGATTTTCCTATTCGCCCTAAGGACCGACATACCTGAACCGGCAAGCCACCAGTCGATGGTCGCGTGCATCTAAAAAAGACTCTGAAATAGCTGTGAGTTCGAACGGACCCCAGCTTTTCAATGACTCGATATGATACTGCCGGGCCTCAATGGAGCCGTCCCATGCGGCAATCATGTCCCATAGGTTGGAGTCCCCCAGGCTGATCGACTCTCGCGCGGCGGCTCCCTTTTTGATCCGGACCGGCCGCGCTCCTGATCGCGGACGTCCCGGATCGAAAAACCAACGGGGCGCGGCCCCGGTGAGGCTTGGCAAGCTTATCTTGCGGAGGCAACTGGAATACATCTGTAGCTAATATCGTCATGATTGGACCTCTTGTTCGACTCCTTCAGCGAACAGGATATCCAGAAATGCAGATAACAATATTCGAATTATACTATGGTATTCATAGGTTTTTCTTATATCAATGCGGCGCATTTGGGCTGCCAACCACCAGAACAAACGCTTTTACACCGTTCTCCCGATCGCACAGCTCCGGAATAATATTCTCACCCGGCAATATTACTTTTCAACAGCTTGAACACGGCTACATCTCGCAGCGCCTGAGACAGATGCAAATTGCTGTACGGTTCTTGGAGCGAATACCACTTCATGTCGCACCGAACGCAGGACACCTTTTTCCTATCAACGCGAGATATTTATTCAATTTGAAAAATGGTTTCGTCGCCCTCAAGTCGATTTGGTAATCACCATTGGAGGAGCAGATGTCCCGCTTTGAAAAGCAACGTGAACCTAGCCGCTCTCTGAAGACCTGGATCGGTGGCTTCCGCGTACCGGGCCTAGTCGCGCAGTTCAACGCAAAGCCTATGAATCCACCAGTCACTTTTGCAAATCCGAAACGCGATCTCTCACAATGCCGCGAAACGGGTTCTTGACCATTTCCCGAGTCTAGGTTCCCCTGCCCTGCGCCCAAGGCCGTCTGCCCCGACACTGCCAGCGCAGCCGTGTTCATCGTTTGCCATTGTGCAATTCCTTGGTTGGTACGATCAGATACGGGCGAGTAAGCATCAAGTAGCGAACCGGTTTTTGCTCATTTGCCGAGGTTAAACGCCTGGATTAATAACCTCCATCTCAGTCCACCTTAAAATGCCGCTCAGAGTGCGTTTCCAGCCCACTTTGTTACTTTGTCAGCGCGTCGATGATGCTGGTGAGTGCATTCTTTGCTTTGGTTCGCATTTCATCATCCGTAGCATCCTGAATAGGATGTGGGACGAGGACATAGCGTGCGTCTTCCATGCCAAGAGCACTGCGCTGAAAATTGGCAGCTTCCTCGAACTCGGACGAAGCGATGGAGACCGATGGGATTCCCTGGATTTCAAACCAGACTGTGTCGTGCAGACTGCACGTCGTACAGGAACCTCAATCGGCCAGTGCTTCGACTACATAGTCCACTTCGCCTGCAATTTCGCGCCGCAGGTCATCTGGACACGGCTTGGTGAAGGTTGGCTTCGAATAGCGCTTCACCGTAATGCCGGGTACGGCGGTCGTAAGCTGGCGCTCAAGCTCATCGAGCAAGACATTGCCGCGGGGCTTGCGGATGTCGAGCAGGCCGACCGTGCCGGTGAGCGCCCCCGCTCTCGGCGTGATCTGACGTACGACTGGCTTGCGCTCGTCAGTGGGATCAAGAATTGTTGTCATTTTCAGTCCTTCTTCTGCTCGCTTGTCTATTGAGCATAGCTGTTTGGGATTTGGTCTCTAGCCTAAATCGATCTTGCGCGACACCGATTGGGAACCGATTTCGCCGGTCGCCCACCCATGGAAAGCAGAGCTGAACTTGCCTGCATCAGATCCCGCCACGACAATATGGATATATTCCGGGCCCGCGAATTTCGGCACTTCAGTCTTGAGCTTCCCCGCGCCCATTTTTTCGGCGGTTGCCTTGGGGATGCCTGCACCGGACATTTCGTCGGCAACCATCTCGCTCAGGGGGCGCCGGGTCACTTCCTGGATCCGGGCGCGTAGCCGATCCTTGGTGTAATCTCCTTCACTCATCAGCGTGTCGATGTGCTCCGGGCAGACAACGAGAAGTGCGTCTATTGGCAGGTTTCTCAATTTCGGCAGAAACACCCCCTCCAATCCCAATCCGATAGACCCGGCGACCTGTTCGGGCTTGCGCGATTCCTGGTCAACGATATGGACCGGGCCGCCTGTCATGGCGAAGACCGTAACGACCGAATCCTCTTTCTTGAAGCCGCGTTCAACGTGAAGCGGCGGCCACGGAGAGCGTTCTTCGTTTTCCGCAAAGCACATCGTGTATTTCATCGGATTGCCAAGCGTAGAGCGTTCGACGCCACCCGGCTTTCCGCCGCCGACATTGCCGACGATGAGGCGCAAGGCACGGCCGATCGTCGCGTTGGCGCGGTTGCCGGACCCGAGCGCACCGAGCCCCTTATTCATGCCGATCCTGTCACGGATGGGACCATTGACCACGATCACTGGCGCTGCGCCCATGGTGGTGGCCGTGACACCATGAATATTGAATGCATCGGTACAGACGGCCTCCAGTGCGGCGATGACGACGGGCATGTATTCCGGCTTGCATCCCGCCATGACCGCATTGATGGCAATCTTTTCGACGGTCGCTTCACCCATATTGGGAGGGACGGTGGCGACAAGGTCTTGCGCAGGGCGGTGCGTGCCCTCGAGCATTCGCAGGACCCGTTCGGGCGTTGGCGGCACGAGCGGCAGACCATCGGAAAAGCCTTGATCGAACATGAACTCGATTACGTCGTCCGCAGGGGCAATATCGATACGTCGCGCCTGAATCACACTTCCCTCTGCGCTTGCGCGGAGCTTGTCGTAAATTTCAGGATAAAGATGTTTGGAGCCGCATCCGGGACGCCACGCCGGGAGGCTTGCCCAGTCGATCTGGGCTTGCGGCACATCCAGGCTCCGGGCCAGGTCTGCGCTGAGGCGTTCCCATTCTTCACGAACGAAACCCTCGAAATGCGACCTCACCCTACCATTGGCGTCTATCCAGAATACGGACGGCACGATCTCGATATCCCAGTCGAAGGAGGTCTTACAGGATGTGTCATCGAGGATCGGGAACATGAGACCGTGCCGTTCCTTGAGGGCAGCGTTGTCAGCGCCCGATTGCCCCGGCATCAATACGCGCAGCTTTTCACCGTACGCCTTGTGAAGGGCCTCCACGACAGGCGCGGCCGTGTTGCACGTTTCACAGTCTTCCTTAACGAAAACAACGAGGTGCGGGCCGTCGCCCGGAAACGTATAGGTGTCGCCGGATAGAGACTTCAGAGAGAAACTCGGTTTGGTTTCCGTCATGGACTCACTCCTCATTGCTTCCTGCCATATTGGGGAGGAGAGACAGGTTTTGTCTAGGGTGACGCCGGGGCTGGCGGAGGTGGATGGGAATCGAACCCACCACACGTCTTGTCGACGCGTCCATGGTTTTGAAGACCAGGGAAGCCACCAGACTCCAGTCACCTCCATGAACAGCAGACAGTAGCTGCAGCCAGCCGTACGTCAAACGTCAGCCATATAGCGCGTGTCGCCAATACGGATTGTAGTGCCTCGTGAATCGAGATGCTCAAGAATGGGTACAATAAACTTGCGGGTTGTGTTCAGGGTCGAACGCGCCTGCCCGGTCGTAAAGGCGGTCTGCCCCGGATAGGCGGACCTGAGTGTGCTGGCCGCAGCGGCAATGGCGTCGGAGTGAAACGCGAGAGATTGCCTCAGTGAGACGTTGTTCAGGCGAATGGCCGTTCCTTCGTGAACGAGCAGGGCTAGGAGGTCGGCGTCGTCAGGGCCTGTAATGAATGTATCTGGCGCAGGAGGCGCAAGACCCGATTCCTTCAGTTTTGCGGCCATGCAGGCCATGCGTTCTTGTTGCTGCGCTGTCAGGTAATGGAGGGGAGCGTGAGTTGGCAAGGCCACGTCAGTACCGGAAATAACCAGCTTTCCCTCTGAGACGAGCATCGCCTCGACAAACTCGATCAGCGCCTGTGCTGTGCGCGGGACATGCATGTGAGCACGCGGTGCGAGTGGCTTGAGCGGACATGTCGCATGATAGGCTTGAAGTCGCGCAATATACCTTTCTTTGACCTCTTCAACAGTGGATGACACCGCGACAAGAGTGTCCGTGACGTCCATAAACAGCGCTCCCAACTCCCCGCGCACGCTTGCAGCAGGACTGCGCGCAAGGCGGCAGATGTCGGCGATACGCGCAATCCCCATATGCTCGCGCGCGAGAGCTGACGCGATCCCACGGGTGTCGCCAAGCTGAGCCGCTTTCAGGGTCTCGAGCCGTTGCTTTTTGCTGGCCTTGTTCGAGGCCGTCAAGGGATCGAGTATTATCGCTCCGCCGATAGTCTCAGCTGGTGAAAGGCAGCGGATGATTGCATGCTGGCCGGCAAAGGTGGTGATGGCCGCAGGGAAGCAAAGCCGGGCAAATGCCGATGCGCCTGGGCTCAATTGCTCGCCCTCAAAGAGGCGGAGGCTCGCGACAGAATGGGCGGTGCCATACAGGACCCGGACCTGCTGCATGTGCTTGACGGGACGGCTGGCGCGGGGGGACAGGCTGATTGAAACATCACATTGAATGGAAGGTACGAATGCATCCGGCGCATGCACAATGTCACCGGGCTTGATTTCAATGGCAGAGATGCCTCGCAGGTTCAGCGCGATGCGCTCGCCGGGATTGGCCTGAGATGATTCCTGACCGCGCACCTGTATCCCGCGGATGGTAGTGGTTTGCTGTTTGGAGGCAAGGACAAGGGCATCATCTACCCGTATCGATCCACCATGCAGCGTCCCCGTAACAACGGTGCCACGCCCTTGCGCAACGAAGACGCGGTCGACAGCAAGGAAGGCCGCAAAAACGGGTTCGGATCCGGTTGACCGAAGGCCAAGGTGGCCCAGTGCATCGCCAAGCGCTCCTATCCCCTGACCCGTTGTGGACGAGCAGAAAATGAATGGTGCGTCGTAATATCGAGTGCCTGACAACGCGGCGCGCAGCTCGGCTTCCCGGGCAGCGTGTTCAGTATTGGAAACCCGATCTGACTTAGTGACGGCAACAATCGCCTCATGGATGCCGAGGGATTCCACAATTTGAAGGTGTTCCAGAGTTTGTGCCTGGACGCCATCTGCTGCGGATATGACAAGCAGCGCTGCGCGGGCACCAGACGCGCCGGAGACCATGGCACGGACGAAGTCCTCATGACCGGGGGCGTCGATGAAGTCGACCATGACATCGCCGCACTGCCGGTAGGCAAAGCCTGGCGTGATGGACAGTCCACGTGCCTTTTCCTCCGGCAACCTGTCGGTTTCCATGCCCGTAAGCGCGCGCACCAGTGAGGTTTTCCCGTGATCGACGTGCCCTATCACAATGACCGGACACGTCTTCATCGTGCGCGGACACCGCGAAACGCATGCATGACAATGGGCAGATCTTCATCGTTGAGGGTGCGGGCGTCCATCACGAAGCGGTCACCCCTGATGAGACCTATGATTGGAATTTCGTGGGAGCGCAGGGCAGCAACGAGCGCATCCGCGGTATAAGACGGTGCAGATACAGAGACGGCATAGCTTTCCAGATCTTGCTGGGGGAGAGACCCTCCGCCGACATAGGCTGCGCTCTTCGCAACGGTCACGTCTTCGAGACCTGATGCAATGAGCGCATCGGCGAGTCGGTCAGCTCGCGCGCGAACCTCACCAACCGTCTGTGCGATGGCCCGAAGGACGGGCACGCTTTGGAGAGGGTTGTGAGGTTCCCGGTAGAGCCGGAGTGTTGCCTCGAGCGCCGCAAGCGAGAGCTTGTCAATGCGCACAGCCCGGCAGAGCGGGTGAGACTTCAACCTGCCGACAAGATCGGCGCGTCCGGCAATGATACCTGACTGGGGTCCGCCGAGCAGTTTGTCACCCGAAAACATGACAAGATCGACGCCAGATTTCAGGATGTCAGATACGACAGGTTCATCGCGCAAACCATAGGCGGAAAGGTCCATCAGGACACCGCTGCCGAGGTCTTCCATGAGGATGGTGTTTGAATTGCGCGCAAGCAGGGCGAGATCTTCGCGCTTGGGCGCAGACGTAAATCCGACGATGCGGAAATTACTCGTGTGGCTTTTCAGGAGGACAGCCGTTTCGCTGTCTATGGCACGCTCATAGTCTGAGGCACGCGTTTTGTTTGTCGAGCCGACTTCCTTGAGGATCGCACCACTTTGCTCGATGACATCAGGTAGCCGAAAAGCACCACCAATTTCGATCAGTTCACCACGTGACGCGATGACTTTCTTGCCCTGCGCAGTTGCCATCAGGCTGAGCAAGACAGCCGCAGCGCAATTGTTCACGACGAGGGCGGCTTCAGCACCCGTCAGGTCGCAGATGAGGTCTTCGACATGGGCATAGCGCGAGCCACGCTTTCCGGTATCGAGGTCGAGCTCAAGGTTTGAATAGTTTGCCCCAACCGCCTGCATAGCGGCTATCGCTTCAGGCGCGAGGCGGGCACGACCGAGATTGGTATGGATGATAATGCCTGTCGCATTGATAACCGAGCGCATATTCGGCTGACGCCTCGCTTCGATCGAACTGACCAGGCTGGTGGCAAAGGTTTCGCTCTCGAAGTCAGGGAGGCTGGTCATGTGCCCCGACCGAACGCCACCGCGCAGGGCTTGAAGCCTCGAACGAAGCGCCCGGGTAACCTCCGGGCGCGTATAGGTCCGAAGTAACGCCCCGATATGCGCTGTTTCAAGGAGCGCTTGCATCTGTGGCAATTGTCTCAATAGATTATCCACGTGCTTTCACCCTGCTGCTGCGCGCTAGTGTAGAGATCGAATGAGGCCGTTCAAGTTGAAACGCCGGTTGCGCGTCCGAGAAGAGGGAGTTTATCCGGACAGGTCGCTCCTTGCACGATTTCGGCTGCCGCGGTGCTGAGAGGCTGTTGCGCGGGCGCTGTAAGACGAATACGAATCTGTCTGCATTATTCGCAGACCAGAAAGTCCCAGGCGACAGGTAGGTCGCGGCACTTGCGAACCGCGACGTCTCGTTTCTGTTTGAACCTTGTTCGGGAGTTGATGCGCCTTTCGAAGTTGCAGAGATTGTGGACTGGCGAATGAACTGACGCGGACATCTGCGCATGCGCCTGAGCCGAATGGAGCACACGAAGATAATTGAACATGCAGCCGCTACACGAGATGAAACTTCAACCCAATGGAACCGCCGTCGCATGATCAAAAATGCGAAAGTTTCTGGACACTACCGCCCTATCCGCGACGAGCGCTTGCAGATCATTGCTTTTCTCAGGCATTCCAGCACGGCACGTTTATCGCGTTTTGGCATCGCACAAGCTTCCAGCACCTCGCCCGCGTAATCCACAGCTCGCAAGAGATAACGCCTCTCGCCGCAGATGTTGGCTTACGCCTGCCTTTGGCTGACGAAGCCCGCGTCCGGGTGCTGCGGCCATTGCGGGCTTGCTTGCATCGCCTCGAATCGCCGCTTCGGGAACTTGTGTGCCAAGAACCTATCGCACCGCTCGCCCCAGAGACAGCCGCCTTCATAGAAAAATGTCGATGCCGCGCTGATGGAAGAGGTCTTCGACATTGCGAAGCGAGCGTGGAAACCTGATCTACATAAGCACACCAGGCTGGATGATCCCAGGCGACGTTTTGACGGGTTCCTGCCTGTTTCACAAGGCAACCCCCTGCCCAAACGCCTCAAGCCCGCTTTCGCAGACAATACACCACTTGCTCACCAATACGCCACATACAGCGCAACAAGGATAGCAGTAACGATCAATGCGGCAATATTGAATACCGGTCGTGTACTGAAATTTATATCGTTCAACGCAACAGGCTGGTCGGGCTCAGGCGCTTGAGAAACCAGGCTGGCCACCACACCAAATACCATGATCGTCAGAAACACGATCCAGATCCGAAGTACGAATGGCATTTCAGGCATCAGGACCTTGAGCACGATACTGACCACAACCGAGCCAATCAGAACAGTAAACGCGCCGGTCGCGTTGGCGCGTTTGAAGAAGAAACCGAGGAGGAAGATCGCGACAACTCCGGGCGCGATGAAACCGCTATATTCCTGGATTGTCTGAAATGCGCTTTCCATTCCACCGAGGAATGGCTTCGCAAGGATCAAAGCCATGACCATAGCAACCAGGGCCGTGATGCGGCCAACCAGCACATAGTGCTTTTCGTCCCGGTCTCGCGCAATATAATCGCGGTAAATGTCCATGGTGAAAATCGTGGAAATCGAGTTCATCATGGAAGCCAGCGAAGAAACGATAGCAGCAATCAGCGCCGCAAAGACAAGCCCCCTTAGCCCCGTTGGTGCAAGTTTCATGAGTTCACCATAGGTACGGTCAGACTTCTCATTGAGAGCATCCGCAGCCAGCGCTCCGTCCTGGGCCAGGATCAGCGCAGCAATTCCAGGAACCACGACGATAAGCGGGATAAGAAGTTTCAACACCGCTGCGAATGCCAGGCCTTTTTGGGCTTCCGCGAGGTTCTCCGCGCCAAGAGCACGCTGGATGATGTATTGATTGAATCCCCAATAGGAGAAGTGTAGCACCCAGAGTCCACCCAGAAGCGTCCAAATCCCGGGCAGGTCTGCGTAATTTGGATGATCGGAGCTCAGGATCATCTTGAAATGCCCTGGTACTTCCTGACCAAGACGTGCGAAGCCCGAAATCGGGCCATCGCCGCCGCTCACAAGATCCAGCGCAATCCAGGTGATCGCCAGTCCGCCAATAATCAGAATAACGACTTGAATAATGTCTGTGAGCGCGACGGCCTTCAGACCGCCATAAAGTGAATAGAGAACAGCAAACGCCGCTAATCCACACATCGCCCAGATTACATTGAATCCCGTCACGCTCTCGATCGCCAATCCACCAAGCCAGAGGACGGCAGCGAGGTTCACGGCGGTGTACAATGTGATCCAGTAGACAGACATCAGGGTCTTTACCCCATGCCCGTAACGGGTCTCAAGAAACTGGGGCATCGTGTAGATCTTGCGCTTCAGGAAAATCGGCAGGAAAAACTTTGCTGTGAGCAGCAGCACGATTGCGGCCTGCCACTCATAGGCCGCAATCGCCATGCCAACGACAAAACCTTGCCCCGACTGGCCAATAATCTGTTCAGCCGAAATGTTTGACGCAATCAGCGAGGCACCAATAGCCCACCATGGCAAAGACCGCCCGGCGAGAAAGTAGTCTTCGGTATTCTTGGAATGTCCTGCGGGTTCTCGCGAGACCCAAAATGCGATTGCGAAAAGGACAATAGCATAGACTGCCACAACTCCCAGATCTATTGCTCCAAGGTCCATTACTAGCGCCTCCCAGTGGCTTGTTTATTTCTTTTCTCAGGATAATTCCCAGGCATTATTGGTCGCAGGTCACCTGTACTTCGCGGCGTGCCGAAACCCGGACATCTGCAATTGCGATCTTCGATTCCTGCGCCGTGCCAATCGAGATCGCCGTTCTTATATTCGACATGTCGACGGCTCCGGCGAAACAGCTGAGTGGAACTTGAACATCTCGCCAGCCACCCGCGGTGATATCAATGGCCTGGGCCGCTGCGCACGCGCCCACGGCCTCACACCCCATGCTCAAAACGATGCGCGTATCGGATTCAGACCTGACGGCAAAAGCGAGAACCTTGTCGTCTACTGCGTCTGACGACCAGTCGACAGCTCCGTTCTCGGGAACAAAAGCCAAGCGAGCACCATTACCCGAGAACTCCAGCGCCATCGCATCTTCCTGCGCCAGATGGTCCGCGCGCGTTGCCGCCAGTCCTTCTACATTTGCCCCTGTTCCATTGAACAGGACGCCTTCGGAACCCTTGACCAGGAAGGTTTTCCAGGGCGCAACCGCGCCGCCCCGACGGAACACCGCTCCACGCTCAATGAGCTGGCCAGCCGCCAGACCGCTGTCTTCGTCCAGTCTGGCAAGGGTCCCGGCGCCTCCTGAATATGACAGGCCAAAGCCTATCGGGAAGAGCGGGTCATAAGCTGTCGAACCCTCGTTATTGTTGAAGTCCACTGCCGTCTTGGGCCAGGAGTAGGACAGGCGCCCCGTGAAATCGAAATCTGGCCTTGTCTGGAAGAGTAGATCGGCAACTCCGCCACCCTCGGTTCCGGGCAACCATGCCGCAATAAAAGCATCCGACACGTTCAGTTCCGGATTGACCCACATTGGCCGCCCGGACAAGAAGACCGAGACGGTTGGCGTTCCGCGATCCTGGAAAGCTTTGAGCACCTGCGGGTCAAAACCAGCGGGATTGAAATCCAGATGATCCAGATCTCCCTTATACTCTGCATACGGTTCCTCTCCGTATACGGCGATCACGACGTCAGCTGAAACAGATGACGCTCCCGTCGGATCATGAATGACGCGACCGCCTCCGGATTCGACGACATGACGAATACCGTCCAGAATGGATTCCCCATTTGGAAAGTCCTGATTGGCATATCCACCCCCTTGCCATGAGAGCGTCCATCCACCGGCCTGCTTTGCAATACTGTCTGCGCCGTCGCCGATCACGAGGACCGTCATGTCTGCGCGAAGTGGAAGCGAGTTCGAATTGTTCTTCAACAGAACGAGGGACTGGCGCACAGCGCGTCGCGCGACCTCACGGTGACGGTTCGACCCCAGGATTTCAACGTCCCGGGCACCTTTCCGGGCGCTCGGTTCCGACTTCGAGAAAAGACCCGCAGCAAGCTTTACACGCAGGATGCGCCTGACGGCATCATCAAGCCGTTGCTGTGTGATCTCTCCGGATTCAACGGCGTCCAAGGTGGATTGGTAGACACCCTTCCAGCTGTCTGGCGCCATGTACATGTCGACACCTGCATTGAACGACGCCGGGCAATCAGTATTCGTACATCCCGGAATCTGGCCATGTCCGTTCCAATCCCCGATCACGAATCCATTGAACCCCATTCGGGTCTTGAGAACATCCGTGAGCATATATTTGCTACCATGCATCTTTTCGCCATTCCAACTATTGAAACTAGCCATGATGGTTTGCACACCTGCTTCTATGGCTGGGAAATATCCTGCACCATGAATCGCACGCAGTTCCGCTTCGGTGATCGCTGTGTCCCCCTGGTCGATCCCCCTTGTCGTCCCCCCATCTCCCAGAAAATGCTTGGCCGACGCAATAACGCGCGTCTGATCGAAATACGTGTCGGACCCGGGCCGGCCCTGGAGACCAAAAACGATTCTGTCTGCGTAGGATGCAACAATCGATGGGTCCTCTGAGAAACCTTCATAAGTCCGCCCCCACCGATCATCGCGAGGAACGGCCAGTGTCGGCGCGAAGGTCCAGTCATGGCCAGAAACGATAAGCTCTGCTGCCGTCACTTCCATGATCTCTTCTATCAGATCAGGATCATTCGCCGCTCCAAGGCCAATATTGTGAGGAAACACCGTCGCTCCCGAAAGATTGGCATGCCCGTGAACCGCATCAATTCCCCAGATAATGGGAATCGCGATGGCGACGCCCTCGGTGTCGATCGACGCTTCGAAATACTCGTCCGCCGCAGCAAGCCACTCATGCGCAGCTGCGTAAGGCAGGTCGCCAGGAGCAGAATTTCCGCCAGACAATACCGATCCCAGACGATACTTTTTGACCTCCTCGGGCGTCACGCTGTCGGTATCGGCCTGGATCACCTGGCCGACTTTCTGCTGGAGCGACATTTGCGAAATGATTACATCGATGCGCTCTTCAACAGCCGGATCAAGCGCCGGAACATTCAGTGACGGCCATGACTCAATATCCGTCGCAGGCCTGCCTTGATGTGCCGGGGTGGTGCACGAGGTCAGGAGCACGGCGACAAGCAAAGCACACAGACGAAATCGGCTGAAGCGAATATTCTCAAGTAACATATCTGCATATCCCGGAGGTTGGGTTCGGTTTCAGGCCGAGCCAGAAGCGTTGCAATAGTTTTTGATATAGTCGTCGTGCACAGGCAACTCGGCGACAGTGCGTCGGACATTTTCAGTGATGTGATTGAGGAATTGCCGAACCTCGTCAGGCGTCATCATGTCGGCGACCGGATGATGGGACTCCGGCAAGATGCCCTGCCCCAGCATGACTTGCGTCCAGGAGTTTTCTGCAAAGAGCTCGTCATTTGCCCGGAAAGTGCGCCCGGTGTCCCTGAACAGTTGCATGCGGTGGCGCAGCGTGTCGGGAATGTCCATCGTCCGGACATGGTTCCAGAAATCCGTGTCGGTTCGGTTTGTCAGATGGTAGTGAAGGATGATGAAATCGCGGATGTGATCGAGCTCGTAAAAAGTCTGCTTGTTAAACTCCGCGACATCTGCGGAACTGACATCGCCCTTGGGGAACATTTGCATCAAGCGCATGATGGAACGCTGGATGAGGTGAATGCTGGTCGACTCCAGCGGCTCGATGAACCCGCTCGACAGACCGATAGATACGCAATTGCGGTGCCAGTGCGCCCGACGGGTCCCGGTCTTGAACTTGATCAGCCGAGGCTCGCTAAGCAGCTTGCCCTCGACGGATTCGAGCAATTGCAATCGCGCTGCATCTTCCTCCATGTAGCGGCTCGCGAAGACAATTCCGTTTCCGGTGCGGTGCTGCAAAGGGATTTGCCAGCGCCAACCCGCTTCGTGGGCAATGGAGCGCGTGTAAGGCCGCGGCAAACCAACAGATTCCGTCTGTACCGCGATCGCCCTGTCGCATGGCAGCCAGTGTGACCAGTCGTCATAGCCGACCCCAAGGGCATCACCGATCAGGAGCGCACGAAACCCCGAGCAGTCGATGAACAGGTCGCCATCTATCTCCTGCCCATTATCGAGCGAGAGGCACGACAGGTCGCCGGACTCGCTCCGCTGGACGCGATTTATTCGGCCTTCGATCCGCTTGACGCCGAAACCAACCGCCATCTCCCTCAGGAACAGGGCATATGCGGATGAATCGACGTGATAGGCGTAGTTCAGGCCGAGTTTGGGAAGGTGCGCAAAGCGCCCCTCTTCTGCCGCGACGAGCTCCAGGCAATAGTCCCCGAATTCGCTCGCAACGCCCATATCACGACCCCGCTTCCAGAAATGCTGGAACCCTGCTGTCCAGTGATCCTTGCCGGTAATACCGAATGAGTGAATGTAGCGATGATCGAGATCAGTCCAGTTTTCAAAGGCGATACCCAGTTTGAAAGTGGCACGCACACGCTTCATGAAGTCGGCTTCGTCAATCCCGAGCAGCCGATTGAAAGTGACCAATGTGGGGATCGTCGCCTCACCGACACCGATTGTCCCGATCTGGTCGGACTCGATCAACGTGATGTCAGCGACCTTGGAGAGCACTTTGCCCATAGCCGCAGCCGTCATCCAGCCAGCGGTCCCACCACCCGCAATCACGACGCGCTTCGTTCTCGGGTTCGATACATCCATGGTCTGCCTCATCTGTCCAACCGGTCCCGCAGGAATCCTCGCACCCGCTTTGCCATTGCTTCGTCAATCGGATTCAAGATGCCGCGTGCATGGGACGGAATGTGTGAGAAACTCGCTTCACTCGCGCCGAAAACATAATGCTCGAAGATGTCTTTCCAGATGCGACGTTCTTCCATAGGCAGGTCCCGCAATGTCAGCATTGCGTGATTGAGAACATCCTGGGGGGTCCCCAGATGAGGCGCCACTTTGCGCCACCAGTAATTCACCAGAACATTGACGCCCTCGGTGGCCTCCACATGATGCCACCACATGGAAGGAATAAAGATCGCGTCGCCCGGTCCAAGCTCAGCAATTTGAGCAACTTGCAACGCATCTTCAAACCTGGGGAAGCGTTCGAGATCGGGCGCATGGAAATCAACAAGACTGATCGGGCGTCCGGCTGGCGTGAGCTCGAATGGGCCAGGATAGAGATTTTGGGTCTGGTCTGGAGGAAATAGCGTGAAACGCCGGCGCCCCGCCGCGACACACGCAATATTCAGCGGCAGGTCATTGTGCGCCGCAATGCGAGTCCTTGTCCCAATCCAGATGCTGGCGAGCGGATCTGCCTCCCCGAAATCAATGGAATTGCGTTCACCAAAACCGGGCACACACGCATTGATATCCATGGACGCCATGTAGATCAGCGGCGGGTGGCCTTCCTGCCCGTGCCTCAGCACGCGTTCGAGAAACGTCGAAAACTGCGCGTTGCCACGATCCGCGTTCAGACCGGTGAAGTCATCATTGTAGAACATCCGTCCATTGAGCGATGGAGGGCCGACAGATACAGGCACGGTCGCGCCCTTATCAAACTGCATGAGATAATCGACCAATTCCCGATCTGACGCCTTCGCGGCACCCACGACTGGCCAATGGCTCACAAAATCACGCAGGACAACCGGCTCTGCAAATGAGCTCAGCGTCTCAATCGCTCCGGAACTGTCAACTCCGACGCATTCCGCAACACGCCGGCCGCTCCCGGACTCAGCAACAGGTTTTCGGTTGGCGTCCATCACCTCAGCCCGATTTCAGAGACAAGCTTGTGACCGCAGACCTGGTTCAACAGGTCTCGGTTGCTTGGCAGCCCACCCAGCATCTTCTCAGTTCGTTCCGCAATTTCAGACAGCCGCCGCTGCGCGCGTTCTGGCGAGTCTTTCCGTCTCAGGTGCGGTCGGTCAGGAACCGGAAAGCCCATCCCGTACAGGACATAGGCATAGCTCGCTGCTGGGAATATCTCCTGCGATTGCACAAAGTCTTCTCGCGACGGCGGCATGTCCTTCCAGCGTTGCATCAACTCCCGGAGGCGCTTCGGCCAAGTCACTTCGTCGCGATGATCGCTCCAAAACGGCTCCATACGCTTGCTCAGCACGTAATGCAGCTTGAGAAAGTCCACTATTCGCGCCCAACGATACGCGAAGCGGGAATTGAAGCGTGTCGCCGTTGACGCCATCTGAGCAGTCCTTGGTGGCAAAGTATCGCTCAGCATGGCCGCTGAAAGCTCAACCATAACAATAGCGGAGGCCTCCAGCGGCTCGACAAACCCTTGCGACATTCCAATCGCAACCACATTCCTGACCCAAGGCGTTTCGCGGTATCCAGAGCGAAACTTCAGGAGCCTGAGCCCGTCGACATCGATTTTTGCGCCAGCCGAGGCGCCTTCAAGATACGCCAGGAACTGTTCTTGGGCGGCATCCTCGCTGATATGGCGAGACGAAAAGACATAGCCCACGCCGCGCCGGTTCTGCAATGCGATGTCCCAAACCCAACCCGCTGGCATGGCCGTGGAATTTGTTTGTGACGCGATCTCGGCCTGGGGATCGGTGTACGGTACGCGGGTTGCCCAGGCGCGATCATTAAACAGGACATCCGAAACATCGGTGGCCTGCGCCCCCATCACCTTGTCGATCAGTCGCGCTTGCTGGCCAGTACAATCGATAAACAGCTGACCGCCAATCCTTCCGTGCTCGCGCGTCACCACACAGTCGATGCTGCCGTCCGCGCACAGCGCGGTATCCACCACGTCATCACGTATCAGTTTCACGCCAAGTCGCTCCACACAGTGTTTGGTCAGCAGAGCCGCCAGCGCGGACGCGTCGAGGTGATATGCGTAGTTTGCGACCGCTGCATATGGCGGCGTCTGGGCCTGCTTGGGTGCCCGGCCATTCCTGCAGAGCGCAGCCTGGGAACTGACCACGTCAGCGAACGGCAAATCGCCCGAGGCGCGCCACAGACTGACAGGGTCAAAATCATCCTCGCCCGGGGGTGCATCGAACGGATGATAATAGGTGTCATTGGCTCCGCCATCGACCCAACCATCGAAACGCGAGCCCTGTTTGAAGCTGGCACTGCAAACACTCAGGAATTCCGCTTCGGAAATCCCGATCCTTTGCAACGTATCGCGCAGCGTCGGCCAAGTGCCTTCGCCAACGCCGATTGACGGGATATTCGGCGACTCGACAAGGGTTATCGCAAGACCGTCATCCGCAAGAGCGCGGTGATCGGCAGCGAGTACGCCAGCCGTGATCCACCCAGCGGTTCCACCGCCGACGATGACAACGTGCTTTAGCTCTGACATTGCAAACTTGCCTCGGGCTGCGTCAATCCTCAATGCGTGTGTATCCCAGACCACTCAAGGCGAATTGCCTTCTATAGGCCACAGAAAAGAATGATCCAGGCGTCAGGAGGACGCCTGGATCCATGACTTGCTGCTAGAATGAGTAACGAACACCAAGATTGTAACGCGAGCCTGTCTGGACAGCGAAGTTCACATAGCTCGAGGTGCGACCGACGGTCCTCGTCGTTTCGTCCAACACGTTTATGCCTTCAGCAAACACCGTGATGCGATCGGTAACGCTATAACTGGCGCTGACATCCACCTGGCCATAGTCCTCCACGTAGAGCGGGTTATTTGGCGTACCACTCACACCGACGGTCGAGACGAGGAACTGGTCGCGCCAATTGTAAGCAATCCGTGCCTGCAGGCCGTTCTTGTCGTAGAATCCGATCAGGTTGTAGCTGTCACTCAATCCTGTAATCGCAAATTGCGGATCCCCGCTTGAAGGCACCTGACGATTGTCAAAGTCTGTGTCTCCCTTCACGAGCGTATAGTTCGCAATGGCCCCAAAGCCCGTATCACCGAAAAAGTGCTGAATGGCGAACTCCCAGCCATCAACCGAAGCGGTTTCCTGGTTCACAGGCTGGGCGATCTGGAATGAAACCTGCGGGTCCTCACCGGCAACGCCGAAGATGCTGCCAGTGAAGTTGCCATTTGTATCCGTGCCCGTGATTTCAAACGTGGACGGATCCGCATTCTCGAATATCCACTGGCGGATTGCTGCCAGGTCATTCGTGCCAAGCGCCGTTTCCGCAGCATTGTAACGCGCTCCGCCAAACGGCGTAAACACATCGAACGGGGTCTGGGCGACGACACCCCTGCCGATGAAGTTTTCGACCTTCTTGTTGAAGTAGCCCGCAGAGACATAAGATCCTTCATCATAGTACCACTCGGCAGAAAGATCGAAATTTTCAGAGACGAACGGCTTCAGATTGGTGTTTCCGTTGGTTCCAGAGCCACCATCGACACGGAAGAGCTGAGCGACAGACAGGCCCCCGGCAATATCGGCATATCCCGGACGGGTCAGCGACTTGCTGTATGACGCACGCAGAATGACATCCTCAACAGGGTCGAACTGTAAATCGATCGCCGGGAGCCAGTAGTCATACTCTCCGGTGAATTCCTGTGTCTGAACATTCGCCGCATCGGTCAGACCGAGCAACGAAAACTCATTTGCCGCCACCCAGGCAGTTCCCGTAGGCACCGTAACCTGGGACGGAGATGTGATCTCAGTCGTTTCATAGCGAAGGCCCGCCGACAGCGAGACAGGCATCGAACCGATATCGAACTCGTTATTGATCTGGAAGAATGCTGCAATGCTCTCTTCTTCAATCCGGCGGTCAATAAGGAAATCGTCTGATCGACAAACGCCGTCTCCTCCGCACACCGAGCCAAAGGCCGGCGTATCGAGCGTCGCAATAAACTGGTCGAAGTCGATGGCCAGAAAATCCTGCTGCGTTTGACCGGAGCCACCGAACTGGTCGAAGTTTCCGGCGAGGTCCAGCCGGCGGAAAATATCGTCGGGCAGATCGCCTGCCGTTCCTACGCCGCCCCATGTATCGCGCTGGGCGTTCGCAAAGGCCGAACGCACCTTGTTGGTGGTGGACGACACACCGAAGTCAACACTCTTAACGAACGACAAGTCGAAATCATACGAACCGTCCAGCTGGTACTGATCGATCTCGGTCTTGATAAAGCTGTTCGAGAAAACGTTTCCGGTCGCAATCATGCGCGCCGCATCTATGTCCGCAAACGGGCTCTGAAACCCAAGAGAAAGCGCCGGAAGCTGCGACGTGAAATCGACAGACTGGCTCCGGAGCTGGAAGTCAGCGGTCCCGGCAACGGCGCTCGTGCCATATGGACTGTCCTGGCCGGATTCGGCACTTGAGCTGTGCGCATCGAACGTCAAGCTCAAACGTTCTGTTGCTTGCCAATCGAGATTGAGACCAATGGAGCTATTCTCGCTCTTGGTGGCGAACTTGGCACCGCCCATCGCCAGATCCGAGCCACCGTCCCCGAAGTCCTCAGCGTAGAAAAGCGGGCTGGCGATCGGTCCATCTGTCCATGCACTCGTCGTGTTGCCGTGGTTGAACCAGACTGAAAGGTCTGAGCGCTCTGTCGCGACTTTGTTCTCGGAATAGAAATAGTCCAGCGTGGCAGTGAACGTATCGACCGGGCTGTACTGCAGGGCAACCTGAGCATTCACACGCTCGCGATCCGTATTGGTCAGCGAGTAATTCGCATTTTGAGGAACCGAGTAAACATCATCGGGACCAGGCCGGTTTGTCACCTGCGTGTCACCGGGAGGCTGAGGAAGGGTGCCCCAATTATTTTCCGCACCGAGATATGCGCCGCGCCAACCACTGGAGGTTCCAAATTGCGCAACGCCTGAGTCGCGCTCCTGAAACGAGCCCGCCAGGGCGACGCCGAAAGTATCATTGGCGAACGTATTTGAGAAAATACCCGAAATTTCAGGGGTAATGCTGTCGTCACCAAGCGAGGTGACAGAATTGTCCATGACGCCCTTGGCGCCGACGGAGAAGCGCATGCCGGGCGCGGACAATGGACGTGCTGTCAAGATGTTCAGCGTTGAACCAATACCGCCTGTCGGAAGATCAGCCCGTCCCGTCTTGTAGACCTCAACACCCGCTATTCCCTCGGACGCGATGTTGCCGAAATCGAAGCTGCGCGAAGAAGGCGCGCCAGCCTCAAGAAAGGCTGATGGCATCTGACGGCCGTTCAGAAGGACGAGGTTGAAGTCAGGGCCGAAACCACGAACCGTGACCTGGCTACCCTCGCCGTTCGAGCGGTTGATCGAGACACCAGAGATGCGCTGAAGGGATTCAGCCAGGTTGGTGTCCGGGAACTTGCCCATATCCTCAGCTGTAATTGCATCGACGACACCCTGAGCATCGCGCTTGATGTCTGATGAGGCTTGCAGGCTTTTACGGATACCCGAGACCAGAACGGTGTCCATCCGGGCCTCGCCATCGGCGATACCAGCTGTTTCGATGACCTCGTCCACTTCCGGAGCCTCTTGCGCGGCGGCCGGCGACATAAACGCCAGCGCCGATACCCCGCCCAACAGCGCCACACCAAATCCGATTCTCTTATTTTTCTCGTTGACTCTCATTGATCGTCTCCTCCCTTTGTTCTGCTTTGTTTTTACACTCAAATTTCGCCCTAACGGGCCTGGACCTCCCACGGCCCGTTGGGCTCGCCGTTCCAGACTTGATCAGACAGGCAGGACTTGCCCGTCTCCAGATCGCCCGCGCACTGTTCGACCCGCACCCAATCGACCTGCATGTCCGCAGGAAAAGAGGCAGGGTCGAATCCCATTCCATTGGATTTCTCTGCGAGATTTCCGCCAACAGCGAGATTCAGTGCGAGATGAAATGACTGGTCGAAGGGCGCGAGAGTGCGGCCCTCGGCAAGTGGCGATCCTGTAAACCATTGGCTGGAATCCAGGCGCATGAATATCTGACCATCGACGAACCATTGTATCGTCCCTTCGGCCCACTCCACCGCATATTCGTGCCACTCACCTGATGGGTCGATGTCCGCCGCTCGATCCGAGTATGAAAAAAGATACTCATTGCCTGGCGCCTGTTTGCCGTAATGCAGCGCTCCTGACGTTCGTCGCTCAATTCCGTCGGTGCATTCTGCACAGGCCGTTTCGAGGTTTACGGCCTCCATAATGTCTACTTCGCCCGACAAGGGCCAACTGCCGTACACATCGTGTTCAGGCATCATCCAAAAAGCCGACCAGGTGCCTTGTCCAGCAGGCAGCTTCATGCGCGCCGAAATGCGACCATACTTGAAAGCCGCTAGCCCCCGGGTCCTGAGCTTTCCCGACGTATAGTCTTTCTCGACGATGCCGCCCGGCGCATCGGCCATGCCTTCAGGATACAAGGGTCCCTCATGTGCGCCTTGTCGAGCGATAAGGCGGAGCATGCCGTCCCTGACCTCGATGTTCTCGCTGCTGTCTACATAACACTGGCGTTCGTTATTCCCGCCGCCCCAGCAAGACACTTCGGGTTGCCATTTCGTGCGATCGAGTGCGTTGCCTTCGAAATCATCACTCCAGACAAGATGCCACCCCCCCGACCCGGCAACGTCGTCGGAAGGCGCGGTCAGCCCGGCCGAGACGCCAGCCTCTGCACCAAACGGCTGTAACCGTATCGCCGCAAAGGCGATCGTAACGGCGCCAATTAAGGCCAGCAAAATCTTGGTGTGCAGGTTCATATTCGCCCACTTCCTCCCTCAGCGAGCGATGCACCACCAGGCAGGCGCTTTCAATCAACATGCGGCAAGCTGGGCGATTTGCGCGACGAACGGGACTTTTTCCAGCGACATCGGCCAAAATAATGGATTGGCCTGGCAGGCCATCGGATGGCCAGAGGATGAAATGCCAGCCTCCTCCTCAGTATCTCCTATTTGACAAATCTTCTGCGTTGGCGTCACTCAAGTGCCGAAAAGGCAGGTGAAAGATGGAAGCGACGCGGCGCGAAACGAACGGCCTCGCACCCTCGCAATGGTGGATTACAGAAATCCTGTTCTGGGTTGCTGTTGCCCTGGCCTCATTTATTGCCCTCACATTGTTTTACGGTGAGCCCGGACTTACCAACATTGCCGACCTCCTGTTCGAAGCGCTTCTTGGAATCATCTTCACGCGGCCCATACTGTGGAGCGCCTCCCGGCTCGGCAGAATGCCCGTCATCTCGCGCTCCATCGTCCTGGCAACAATGGTGCTGGTGCTTTCACAAGGTTGGAACCTGGTGCGCATGCTGTTCTTTCCATTATTTTTCCCGGGAGCAGAAATCTGGAATCAGTTTGGAGGATGGGCCTTCTCGGCGACTCTGATTTTCGCCCTGTGGACCGCTGTGTTCCACAATTTTCGAGCCCACCAGATCGCGACCACACAGCGAGAACTCGCTACCCAAGAACGCTTGCGCCGCCTCGGTGCAGAGCAGCTGACCAGTAACGCCCAGCTTAAAATGTTGCGCTACCAGATCAATCCGCACTTCATTTTCAACACGCTCAACTCTGTCAATGCGCTGATAGCAACGAGCAGAAACAGCGATGCACGACTGATGATCGACAAGCTGAGCGACCTCTTGCGCATGACACTCGCTCGTGACCCTCCCCTGATTGTTCCGCTTTCCGAGGAACTGGACACCGCCAAACGCTATCTCGATGTTGAGCAGATGAGATTTCAGGATCGCCTGACCACACGCTTTGACGTGCCGGATGCATTAAGAAACGTGAAGATACCAAGCCTTATCCTGCAGCCACTGGTAGAGAATGCGGTGAGGCACGGAGTCGAGAAACAAACCGCACACTGCGAAATATCTATCGTAGCCCGCAAAAGCGATGATGGTATTGTGATCTCTGTTTCAGATACCGGACCTGGGCTGAAATCCGAAACGCGAGAACGCAGCCGGGAAAGCCTTGGCCTCTCCAATGTTCTATCAAGACTGCACTCAGTATACGGCGACACCGCATTATTTTCCCTGACCGACAGGCGTGAAGGCGGCGCGTGCGCTTCGCTTACCCTCCCTCTTGGCGTTCCAAACGAGTTCCAATGATGTTAAGTGTGATCATCGCCGATGACGAATCGCTCAGCCGGGACATGTTGCAAACGCAACTGATGGAAATATCGCCAACCCTCATCCCGCTGTCGATTGTGGCTCTGTGTGCAACGGGCCGCGACACAATAGAATCCGTAAAGCAGCTTTGTCCCGACATCCTCTTCCTGGACATCAATATGCCCGATGGTGACGGAATGGCGGTAGCTAAAGCGCTGTACGCGAACCGCGCACAAGCCACGAGCATTATCTTCACGACTGCTCACGCAGAGTATGCGGCCGACGCATTCGAAGTTGAGGCAGCGGACTATCTGCTGAAGCCAATTCAGTCAGATCGGCTGAAGCGCGCTATTGAGCGCGTTCTTGATTTACAAAGGGCAGGTGACCACGCGCCCGCTCCACGCATGATCGCTATTCCCGTGCTGGGAGGCATTGAGATGCTAGAAGCAAATTCGATTGAATGGATAGAATCGGACGGAGACTATGTCCGTGTACATGCGGGTACGCGAAGTTTCCATTTCCGGAAAACACTCTCAGCCTTCGCCGCCGATTTCCAACCCTTGTTTCGTCAGACCCATCGTTCCTATTTGGTCAACCTGAACCAAGTGGTGAGGATGATCCCAAAGGCCAAGGGCGAAGCGCTGCTGCAAACAAGGTCAGGAGGAGACATACCCGTCAGCCGGAGCTATAGAAGTGTGATTGAAGACCTGATGCCCGAGTAAGTGGTTGCCGGCCAATGCCAGCCTGTCTGCGCTACTCGCAAGGATGGCCCGGTCCATCTGAACAGGTATCGGTCACTGGGCATTGTCAAAGGAACGAATTCAGATCGTCCCTCCTTGCCTCGTCGCCCCAATTTCAGGCGAACGATCCTGTGGCAGCTACAGTGCGGAGACGAGCAACAGGAAGCAATCGGCTATTTTACACTAGCAAAATCGTTTCCTTTGACAATGCCAACGCGTTCTTTGCCAGCCGGGCAGATATCGCGATCCCGCTCCGGATCACAGGTGAAGGCGCGCACACTTGTGGCACTCTGACGCGCCATCTGATCCATCGCCTGCTACGGCTCGTATATTGATCGAAACAGAGCGGAAAGACGCGATGAACGAGCAAGACATCATGAACGAGCAATATGACAATCGCCTATTGGCCCAGATGTACGCAAAGCAGGCCCGAATGATGGACACCGATGGCATGGTTGACGATGCCCGGGACCTGTTGGTCAGCGCCTTCGCTATACTTCTCTCATTGGGCACTCAGCCCAAGCTCGCACTCATTCCGGTACGCCTTCCCCGGCGCTGACATCTGTGCGCAAGGCGCCCTCGCAGTCTGGCGCCGGTGGCCGCACGACTATTCAGGAAGCATCTGGCGCGAGGCGAGATTTGCGAGAGACCTACTTGTTCTGCGATCAACAGGTCCAGGTAGATTGTGAGCATCGCGAGCATCCCGGCGAACATTGTGCCTCACCGGGCTATCTGGAGGCAACGCGGCGGGGTGCCGCCGGAAAAGGGTCAGGCTACCTCATCACGTTCGTGGCGCATGTCGGAGCGTTCTATACAGCCCATAGACCTTCCAATTGGACGAGCTCGGTCAAGATCGTCTTTGCACCAGCAATTTGAAAAACACTATTTCACAGGTCGCGAACTGCGCCAAATCTGAATCAAAGGAAACAGTTACATGAAAATCAAAGACCGGCCGGAATATCGCAGCAAGGGCTTGGTGTTGTCTTTTGACAAGGACACGCCGGTATTGGACGCCGTCGCCGTTATGAGCGAGAAAAATTACGGCGCAGTCGTGATCGTCGACTCGGCGAACAAGCCGCTCGGAATTGTGACTGAACGAGATCTGATGCGCCGGCTGCTGGCCAAACATAAAGATCCCAGTGCCACGCGGCTTGCGGAGATCATGACCACGGAGCTGAAGGTCGCCAAGGCCGAAGACAACCTGCTCGACTGGTTGCGGATAATGTCGAACGAGCGGTTCCGGCACTTGCCTATTGTTGACGATGCCGGTGTTTTGACTTCGATGATGAGCCAGGGTGATTTTGTCAGCTATACGTGGCCGGAGCTTTTTCAGCGTCTGGGGGAGCAAAGCAAGGCCACGTTTATCAAGATGCCTTCGCTGATCTCCATGGTCATCAGTATCGTGATATTTACAGTCGCAGCTGGTTTCCTTGTTGTGCTAGGCAGCTAAAGTGGTTGCGCACTGACGAATTGAGTTAGACGAACTTCTGCAAAAGTCGCATGCGCCGGAATCGAGACAGCGCCCTTCCCGTCTTCAAAATGATAAGTGAGAATTCTCAGCGCGATTGTTGGGACGGCGTCCGGCTTGCCGGCGCCGTTCATTTCCATTGACTTGCATTGCGGCCCGGCAGGATGGGCATTTGTCCGTGACTGCGACCTCGAGATTCTTCTATCGCCTCATTGTTTTCTTCTGGAAGTTCAGCGCCGCAACCTTGTCACGTTTCTTTGTAACGAACGATTGAAGGACTTCCCCTTCCTGGTCCACGGTATACTAGAGATAGTGTCGTTCACCCCGGATCTTGGCTGCGCCCTGCCTTCGGCTGACGAAGAACTGATCTGGGTGCCAGCGCCACTGCGGGCTCCGCCGCATCGACTCTGAGCGCCGCTTCCGGATTTTGTGATCGAAGCAGGTGCCGAACCGTTCCACCCAGAGGCTGACGCTTTCATGGCAGATATCGATGCCGCGTTCGTGGAACAGGTCTTCAGGCGGGCATCAGCCTCTTCGATGCGCTGAGGTCTGCTACCTACAATCGGGCCATTGTCCTAAATGAGCCGGACCGGGGCTGCCTGTGGGCGGGCTGTGTCGCGGACCTTGTCCTCTGTGCCAGCGATCGATTGAGCGACATCTCGTGGACGCGGCAGCCGCACACTGTGATCCGGCAGGGCGCCATGCTGGAAGGCGCCGACCTGAAGCGACTGCTGGAGCATGCTGGGACGCCGGATATCGAGCGCACGCAAGCCAATCTCTGAAGACTGGCTGGCGGTGGTATCAGTCTAATGCGAACAAGTCTCCGTTATTCGCGAATGAGCAGGTCCTAGGCGACGAGAAGGTCGCGCCACTCGCGAAGCGCGGCGTCTCGTTTCTGTTTAAACCGAATTCGGGAGTTGATGTGCCTTTCGAAGTTGAAGTGATTGTACACTGACGAATGGATTGAAACGAACTTCTGCAAACTTCGCATCCGCCGGAACCGGGACATTGCCCGCTCTCTTCGTCGGAATGGCAAGTGTGAGTTTTCGGCGCGATTATTGAGATGGCGCCCGGTTTCCTGGCGCGTCTCATTTCCGATGACCTTCATTGCGGCTCGATAGGAAGGGCATCTGTCCGTGACGACCACTCGCGGATTCCCGTACCGCTTCATTGCTTTCTTGAGGAATTTCAACGCAGCAGCCTTTTCCCGCTTCTTCGTGACATAAGATTCCAGGACTTCGCCTTCATGATCCACAGCTCGCCAGAGATAGTGCCTCTCGCCGCGTATCTTCACGAAGACCTCATCCAGGTGCCACCGCCACTGCGGACTTCTTCGCATCGACTCTGAGCGCGGCTTCCTGATCTTATGAGCGAAGTAAGTCCCGAACCGATCGACCCAGAGGCGGACACTTTCGTGACAGATATCGATCCCACGCTCATGACGAAGGTCTTCGACATTCCGAAGTGAAAGTGGAAATCGAACGTACATCATTACGCCAAGCGGGATGATCTCGGGCGAGGTTTTGAAATAGCGGAACGGGTTCTTGGCCATTTTCCGAGGCTAAACGCTAGGATTGGTCACCTCAAGCCCGGTTCCTTTGACAATGCCGACTGGGATGCCCAATGGGCTGCGCTCGGGTTTGACGCGGCTGCCTGATACCGCGTGAATCATTCCCTGTTTGCTTGGAATAATTCCCTGCTAGCCTTAGAATAATCCCCTGTTCCTGGAATAGGGAATTTTGCCACAATACGCTGAATTTACGTGACTTTCTTGGGCCAAATCGCGGGCTTTTCCTGATAATTTGACGAATTTCCCTGTAAAACGGGCTGTATCAGGGAATTTACGCCTAACGGTACTGTTGCATTTGGCGGACAGAGACTTGGGCTCAAATAGCCGCCCAAAAATACGCTGATCCTGAAACGGAGACTCAAGTCAGCCGCAAAGCCCCGCTAACCGCGGGGCATTTGGGCAGATACTCGATCTTTTTCATATTCAGCCGACTGGCTGGCGGTGCTGTCAGACGAATGCGAACCCGTCTCCATTATTCGCGGACGAGCAGGTGCTAGGCGACGAGAAGGTCGCGCCACTCGCGAAGGGCGGCGTCGCGTTTCTGTTTGAAGCGGATTCTCGGGTTGATGTGCCTTTCGAGGTAGAAGTGATTGTGCACTGACGAATGGATTGAGACGAACTTCTGCAAACTTCGCATCCGCCGGAAACGGGACATCGCTCGCTCTCTTCGTCGGAACGGCGGGTGGGAATTCTCGGCCCGATTGTTGAGATGACGACCCGTTTTCTGGCGCCGGTCATTCCCGATGACTTTCATCGCGGCCCGGCAAGAAGGACACCTGTCCGTCACGACAACATGCGGATTGCCATGCCTCTTCATTGCTTTCCTTAGGAATTTCAACGCCGCGGCTTTGTCGCGCTTCTTAGTGACGTAGGATTCCAGGACTTCTCCTTCGTGGTCGACAGCTCGCCAAAGATAGTGCCTCTCGCCGCGGATTTTGACGAAGACCTCATCCAGGTGCCACTGCCATTGCGGGCTCCGACGCATCGTTTCCGATCTGCGTTTCCTGATTTTGTAGGCGAAGTAGGTGCCAAATCGGTCGACCCACAGGCGAACGCTTTCGTGGCAAACATCTATGCCGCGCTCGTGAAGAAGGTCCTCGACATTTCGAAGCGAGAGCGGGAACCGGACATACATCAGCACGGCGAGCTGGATAATCTCTGGCGAGGTTTTGAAGTAGCGAAACGGGTTCTTGGCCATTTCCTGAGGTTAAACGCCTGGACCGGTCGCCTCAAGGTCGGTTCCCCTGACAATACCCATCAGACTATTCCGCCGGAGCTGGTATCGGTGCGTCGTGCTGCGGTGCGATCCGTCGCTCTCCTGCATGAATGATACGGTAGAGCGCGGGCAGGACTAAAAGCGTCAGCAAGGTCGCCGAGACGATGCCACCAATCACGACGGTCGCAAGTGGGCGCTGAACTTCGCTACCGAGACCGACATTCAGCGCCATTGGCACAAACCCAAGGCTCGCGACGAGCGCCGTCATGAGCACCGGTCGCAGACGTTGCAGGGCACCATCAAAGATCGCCTCTTCCAGCGATTCTCCCGCCTCGCGTCGTTGCCGGATGAAGCTCAGCATCACGACGCCATTGAGCACCGCGATCCCGGAGAGAGCGATGAAGCCGACACCCGCCGATATCGACAAAGGAAGATCACGCAGGGCGAGCGCGGCCACCCCGCCGGTCAATGCCAGTGGAACGCCGGTAAACACGATGCCCGCATCCCGGAACGAGCCGAACAGCATGAGCAGAAGCCCAAATATGGTCATGAGTGCAATCGGCACCACAATCGTCAGGCGCCGACTTGCCGACACTAATTGTTCCCACGTGCCGCCATATTCGACCCAGTAGCCAGGCGGCAATTCCGCATCCCTCGCCATCCGGGCCTGCAGGTCGGTGATAAAAGAGCCAAGGTCACGGTCGCGTACATTGGCAGTCACGGTCAATTTTCGCTTGCCGTTCTCCCGACTGATCTGATTGGGCCCTGGGGCAATTTCGACACGGGCAACCTCGGAAAGCGGCACGAACATAGGGCCGTTCCCGCTGCGACGGCTTTCCGGCAAAGGAAGTGGCAGGCGTTCAATAGCTGATACATCCGTACGCAAATATTCCGGGAAGCGAACAACAATATCGAACCGTCGATCACCTTCGAAATAGCGTCCTGCCACTTCACCGCCGAGGGCGATTCCGGCGACGCGTTGAACATCCTCGATGTCGAGGCCGTAGCGCGCCAGTGCATCCCGATCAGGATGGATAGACAGGATGGGCAAACCGGTCACTTGTTCATACTGGACGTCAGCAGACCCGGGGATGCTTGAGACAACGCCCTCAACTATTTCGGCGAGTTCCGCCAAAGTGTCGAGATCGTCACCATAGATTTTTATAGCTACATCCGCTCGTACACCCGAAATCAGTTCATTGAACCGCATCTCGATTGGCTGCGTGATCTCATACTTGCTGCCGGGGATTTCTTCGACGGCTGCTTGCAGCTCAGCCACAAATATCGGTTTGGATTTGCGCGGGTCTGGCCAATCCTTGCGGGGTTTGAGAATTATGAATGTGTCGGCCACACTTGGCGGCACCGGATCGGTTGCGATCTCAGGCGTTCCGATCTTGGCAAAGACACGTTCGACCTCCGGCAACTGCTTGATGCGGCGTTCCAGCATCTCCTGCATGTCGATCGCCTGCGTCAGACTCGTGCCGGGTATTCGCAGAGCGTGCAGGGCAATGTCGCCTTCGTCGAGATTCGGGATGAATTCCGATCCTAGTTTCGTTGCGCCCCATCCGGCAAAACTGACAAGCACAAGAGCGGCGATGACAATGGCGTACCGGGCCTTGAGCGCAAAGCGCAGCGCAGGACGATAGGCGGAATTGGCACCGCGCATGATCCAGCTTTCCTTTTCGGTCACCTTTCCGCGCACAAACAGCGCGACCGCCGCCGGGACGAAGGTCAGCGAGAGGATTAGAGCAGATGTCAGCGCGATCACCACGGTGAACGCCATCGGGTGGAACATCTTCCCTTCAATGCCTGTCAGGGCAAAGATCGGCAGGTAGACAACTGTGATAATGATGACACCAAAAATTGATGGCTTTATCACCTCGCTGGACGCAGAAGCAGCAAGTGAAAAGCGTTCTTCGCGGGTCAACAACCGTCCAAGCTTGTGCTGTGCTTCTCCGAACCGCCTAAGACAGTTTTCCACGATGATGACGGCTCCATCAACGATCAGGCCAAAGTCGAGCGCGCCAAGGCTCATCAGATTACCTGACACCTTGTTCTCGACCATGCCCGTCACGGTCATCAGCATCGCGAGCGGAATAACGGCACCGGTAAGCAGGGCGGCACGGAAGTTTCCGAGTAAAAGAAACAGGACCACGATGACGAGAAGCGCCCCTTCGGCGAGGTTCTTTTCGACCGTCTTGATCGTAGCGTCGACAAGGTTTGTCCGGTTGTAGACGGGTGTGATCGTGATGCCGTCCGGGAGACCGGGACGGATGATATCGACCTTGGCATCGACAGCGATCGAGACGGTCCGACTGTTCTCACCGATCAGCATGAAGGCAGTGCCAAGCACCACTTCTTCGCCATTCTGCGTTGCCGCACCTGTGCGTAATTCTTCGCCTTCGCGGATGTCTGCTACATCGCCGAGACGGACACTGACAATACCCCTATCTTTCACCGTGATCGCACGCAAATCATCGAGACTCGTCACCTGACCTGGCACGCGGATCAGGTTCTGTTCGCCATTGCGTTCGATATAGCCAGCGCCTGTATTGGCATTGTTGCGCTCTACAGCGGACATAATGTCATCGAGGGAGATCGCGAAACCCGCCATCGCGGCAGGATCGGGCAAGATGTGGATTTCCTTCTTGAACCCGCCAATCGTGTTGACCTCTGTCACACCCTCGACAGTGCGCAATTGAGGGAGGACGACCCAGTCATTCAACGTCCGCAAGTCCATTGGAGTCCATGGCGTTCCATTCTCCTTCATGGCTCCCGGCGTGGCGGCAAGGATGTACATATAAATTTCGCCCAGTCCGGTCGAAATTGGCCCTGGTTGTGGGGTGATGCCTGGCGGCAGGACCGCTTGTACGGACTGAATACGCTCGGAGACGAGTTGGCGGGCGCGATATACATCGGTGCCATCGTCAAAAACGACCGTGACCTGGCTCAGGCCATAGCGTGAGACGGAGCGCGTATAATCGAGGCCGGGAAGCCCGGAGATGGCCGTTTCAACTGGAAAGGTGATGTGCTGCTCAGTTTCGAGCGGAGAGAAGCCCGGCGCTTCCGTATTGATCTGCACCTGGACATTCGTGATGTCGGGCACGGCGTCGATCGGCAACCGGTTGAAGTTCCAGATTCCGAGCCCCGCGAGCCCCAGCACGATGGCCATGACGAGCCAGCGCTGGCGAATTGAGAATACGATTATACGTTCGAGCATGTCCGCCCCCTAATGATCGTGGCTGGCGCCGGACTTGTCGATGTCGGCTTTTATAAGGAAGGAATTATCGGTAACGTAAACTTCGCCGGGACTGAGCCCGCCCAGCACTTCTACTGTTTGGCCATCGCGCCGTCCGAGGTCGAGCATGCGGACCTCGTAGGTTTCGCCGACTTTTGCATAGACTACCGTGAAGTCCCGGAAGCTCTGCAGTCCGGTTTCTTTCACGCCCAACGGCACTTCGTTTTCTTCGACCACGACCTCTGCCATCAGCCGCATGCCGGGTTGAAGCCCTGAATCGGCTGGAACCTTTGCGACCGCAATACGCGTTTGCGAGTTTGCGCCTGCCATGGGCAAAAAACGCGAGATTGTGGTCTCAACGCTCATCTCACCGCCCGCTACGCCGAGCCGAACAGTCTGGCCGGTGCGCACCCTTGCCGCATCGCGGGGAAAGACGTGAAGATAGGCATCCATCTGGCCGAAGTCGGCGATCACAAATAGCGGATCGCTGCCGGCAACATCTCCGGCGTTTGTGTGGCGCTCGAGAAGGGTCCCCGATTTGGGCGCAGTGACTGTGTATTCTTGCAAGCTGCTCGAGGATTCGATCCGGGCGAGCGGCTGACCGCGCTGTACGGTGTCACCAACATTCACGCTGACTGACCGGACCGGTCCCGGATAGGTCGCCCTGACCGAGGACTTTGCCGAAGGGGCAAGCGTGACTTCGCCGGAGAGCGTCAGGACATCCTGGACGATGGCGGGACCAGCGGCTTCGACCATAACGCCCGCCTCAGTCGCCACATCATCGGGTATGACTGTGCGTCCCTCAAAGGAATCGTAGCGCCACGAATAGGTTTTTCCTTCAAACACTGCTTCAGTCTCGACCTCAAAAGAGTGAGGTTCGGTAACCACGCCATTGCCCATAAGATAATCCTGGCGCGGTGTGAAGTTGAACGTGTCGACGATATCTCCAAGCCGATGCAGCCGGACGGTCAGCTCAAGTGACGCCGGATCAATTGGCGTGCCATCCTGGTAGGGATAGATGCGGTATTGTGGGGGCACTCCGGTTTCGAAGATCGTCATTTCGAGCGCGAATGGTCCATCCTCAAGCAGGCGTCCGCCATTTGGTCCGCGCGTATAATCCTCTTCTGCAGCCTCAGCATCCGCGCCGTGTCCCTGAGCGGGGGTGGAGGTTGACGCGCCTCCGCAGGCACCAAGCAGGCAGAGCATGAATGTGGCCGCCATCGGCATACCAAGTCGGTTTATGGGGTTTGTCATTCGGGGGTCTCCATGCGCGTGACAGGCTGGTCGACAGGGGGTGCCAGACGCGCCAGTGCGGCTTCGTTCAAAATATAGGTTCTGAGATGTGTGAGGCGCTCTTCGCGCAGGATCGCAACGGTGCGTTGGGCATCGACTATATCGAGATACGAGAACGCCCCTCGAACATACCCATCACGTGCGAGGTCTACGGCCTCTGTCGCAGAAGGTAGAAGGATTGTGTCGATCTCCTCGATTCCATCAAGAGCGCTGGCCGCTGATCGCTGATAGCCGACTGCGCGACGGAGCAATTTCTGCCGTAGAACTTCGCGCTCAATGTCGATCCGGCGCTGATCTGCTCGCGCTCTGGTGACGGAAGCTTTGCTGCGGTTTGCGGACCCGAGTGGAATGGATGCGCCGCCGACTACCGCCAGATCATCTTCGATGCCGAATTTACGGACGCCAACACTCCACGTCACGTCAGGGATGGCCTGGCTGCGCTCTAGCTCGATCTGTGCTGACGAACGCACCCGCTGCGCTTCTAGACGATCCAGTTCTGGCGCGTAGAGTTCCGAAAAATCCACTTCGCGCGGTTCTAAAGGTTCGTTCAGAAAGTTGGGGTCTAGTTGGAAATCACCTTCAGCTTGCCAGTAAGCACCAAGAGCTGCGCGTAGGTTGCGCGCCTGGACGCTGTTGCGGCGGGCATCGGCTTCCGCCTGCAAGCGATCAGATGAGGCCCTGGCGCCAGCCAGCAACGGATCACGTGCAGCCTCGACGCGCTTCTTGACGGCAGTCTCGAGATCGCTGGAAAGGGCGACCCGGTCGCAGGCCAGCGCCACTCTGCGCTCAGCGAGCGCCGCTTCGGCATAGAGCGTTTCGACCTCTTCTCGGATAGCATACTGAACCGCAGCAAAGCTGGTCTGGGCGACATCTACGGCGGTATTGGCAACCGCTTCTCGTGCCTCACGCTTGCCGCCGCGTTCCCAGACCCGCGAAAAGCTGCCCGTAACCTGAAGGCTGTCGATATTGCTCGCGATACCCGCACCTGGGAAATCCTCAATTTCCAGAGAGACCGTATCGGCGGGCCGTAGCGCTGCGATCGCACGCTCGGTCCTTGCAGCCCGGACTTCAGCAGTCGCCAGCTCCGGACGGAGATCGGCCATGGTCGCTCGCTGCGTCGCTTGCGAAAGAGAGACGACTTCTCCGTTGTCTGGCGCTGACCCACAAAGATCGGATTGTGCCTGCGCGTGTGCGACAGACAAGGTCATCGCGAGTGCGAGACCGAGAAATTTCGATGACATGAAACCTATAACTCCTGACCAAGAACAATTATCTGGCATGCCATCAGGCAAGCCAGTGACGCTCAGGGTCAGGCGCGATCTGGGTCTGGATCAGGAGGAAGCAATGGTGCTGGATACTGGAAGTCGCTATAAACCGATCTCAGTTCACCGGCAGGAAGCGGCACTCCCGTTTCGATTTGTGGAACCTCAAGCGCCGTGAAGTGTAACTCGGCACCGTGGTCACCCGCGTGTCTTTGGTAGTCTGCAGGATCGCCGCCGCGGGGCTTATCGTCATGCGTGTGATGATCATCAGCCAAACCGATATCAGCCAATTGCGCATGCGCCACCGTATGGGACGCCGGGATCAGCGAACCCGACATTGAAAACACGATGCAAAACAGAGCTATCCACAATTGGCGCATATCGACTTTCTAGTTTGAGATCGGTTCTGAGTAAACAGATCATATGACGCGGTTCGAGTGAGTCTGCCTGCGATAGGTTCAGTTACGATGGCATTGTCAAAAAAACCAATTCAAATCGTCTCTTCTTGCCTCGTCGCCCCAATTTCAGGCGAACGATCCTGTGGCAGCTACAGTGCGGAGACGAGCAACAAGAAACAACCGGCTATCATACACTAGCAATATCGTTTCCTTTGACTATGCCCTCATTTGCCAAGGCCAACCGCCCCGCCCGGCTGCCTCAAGGCCGGTTCCCCTGACAATGCCGCTCCGAGCAAGGCTACACTCACAGGCTGCATATTCGACGAGACCGGAGATCGGCTGACGCCAACCCACTCAAAGAAGGGCTCCCGGAGACACCGCTACTATATCTCCAGCCGGTTGCTTTCGACCGGCGCTGCAGACGCAGCCGGCTGGCGTTTGCCGGCCAGGCAGTTGGAACAGTCAGTCGCAGACGCCGTGTTGCAGCACCTCAGCAGTCGCTTGCCTTACCTGCCGAAGGCCCCCTCGCCAGTTATCATCAATCAGTTGAAGTCTGCGCTGGACGATATGACGGCCCGAAGCGCCCTCAGCCTGATCGAGAAGACCATCGTGTCACCTGGCGCACTTCAGATCACGCTATGTGCAGATGCGCTTTCTACACACGCAGTCATCGATCGCTCTTCGCTCGATGGCACCCAGTTGATATTTGCCGTGCCGTTCCAGTTGAAGCGGCGCGGGGTTGAGAACCGGATCATCATGGGCGCTGACAAAGGCCAACAGGATGCCCGGCTCATTCGCATGCTCGCGCTGGCGCATACCTGGCTGGGCGAGATCCGGTCGGGGACGCTGGTCAAGGACATCGCGGCCCGTCATGGTTGGCAGAGCGTGATGGTTCGCCAGCGGATCCAGCTGGCCTTTCTTTCACCCCGCGTCATCGCGGCAATCCTCGACGGTCGGCAACCAACCGAACTGACCCTCACCCGGCTGATCGCGTCCGACATTCCATCAGATTGGGATGAGCAATGGGCTGCGCTCGGGTTTGGCGACGCAGCCTGATACGTCGCAAATCATTCCCTGTTTGCTTGGAATAATTCCCTGCTAGCCTTAAAATAATTCCCTGTTCCTAGAGTAGGGAATTTTGCTGCAATACCCTGAATACACGTCGCTTTCTTGGGCCACACCACGGGCTTTCCCTGATAATTTCACGAATTTCCCTGTAAAACGGGCTGTATCAGGGAATTTGCGCCTAACGGTACTGTTGCATTTAGCGAACGGAGACTTGGGCCCAAATAGCCGCCGGAAAATACGCTGATCCTGAAACGGAGACACACGTCAGCCGCAAAGCCCCGCTAACCGCGGGGCATTTGGGCAGAAACGCGATCTTTTTGATATTCAGCCGACTGGCTGGCGGAGAGACAGGGATTCGAACCCTGGGAACCCTTGCGAGCTCACTAGTTTTCGAGACTAGCCTATTCAACCACTCTAGCATCTCTCCGCGCCGTGGTGGGAAGCGTGGTGACCTATACTGGCTGGGCGAGGATTTCAACCACCTGAAATCGTCTGAAGATGACATTTGACAGCCGGTCCGCTTTGGTGTTTACCCCCGGTTCAGGCGCGGACCGGCGACGGTTTCGCGCATATTTCATTTCGATTTCATGCCGGAAGGATGAGACCCATGTTCGCGGTCATCAAGACAGGTGGTAAGCAGTACAAAGTTTCCGAGGGCGACACGATCGTCATCGAGAAGCTGGATGCTGAAGCCGGTAACGACGTGACGTTTGACAACGTCCTGATGCTGGGAAGCGGTGAGTCCGTTACGGTTGGCGCGCCCCTCGTGGTCGGTGCCACCGTTTCCGCCGAGATTTCCGAGCATATGCGCGGTCCCAAGCTGATCACGCGCAAAAAGCGCCAGCGCCAGACATATCGCCGTACAATCGGCCACAAACAGCACCTGACGACCGTGACGATCACGTCGATCAATGCTGACGGCACCAAGCCAGCCAAAAAGGCAGCGCCCAAGAAAGCCGCTGCTCCGAAAGCTGAAGCTGCCGCGCCCCAGGCCGAAACCGCTACTGTCGAGGCCCCGAAGGCCGCGCCAGCAGCTGATGCAGCGACAGCAGACAATCTGAAAAAGATGACCGGTGTCGGCCCAGCCCTCGAAAAGAAGCTGAATGCTGCCGGCATCACGACGTTTGCGCAGATCGCGGCTCTGACGGCTGCTCAGATCACCGAACTCGAAGAACAGCTGAGCCTGACAGGCCGTTTCGAAAAAGACGGTTGGGTCGCTCAGGCCCAAGAATTCGCCAAGGACGCATAAGGGCGCTATAAGCCCTTCAGACAGGACAGGAGCAGAGTATGGCTCATAAAAAATCAGGCGGCTCGTCACGTAACGGTCGCGACTCGAACCCGAAATACCTTGGCGTCAAGAAATATGGCGGCGAGCATGTCATTCCGGGCAATATCATCGTGCGCCAGCGCGGCACCCAGAAATATCCCGGCAAAGGCGTCGGCATGGGCCGCGATCACACGCTTTATGCGCTGACCGAAGGCAATATCGAATTCGCCAAGAAGACTGGCGGCCGCATGTATGTGAATATTGTACCGCTCGCCAACGCAGCAGAATAGCGGCTGACAGCGCGGCCGCGGGAACGTGGCCGGATCGCATGTCGATCATTCCGAAGGGGAGGCAGGCCACTGCTTCCCCTTTTTCTTTGCCCTCCCCTGACCTTGTCCTGCCCCGAGGAGGCGACGATGAGTGAAGAGATCAGGACCGCGAGATTGCTGCTTCGCCCGGTGAGGCCCACTGATGCGGGCCCGATTACCGCCATCATCCAGGACCCGCGCGTGCACAGGATGCTGGCGCGGGTGGCACCCAACCAGACCAAGGCGCAAACCCTGGCATGGATCGCGAGGCATGATGCAGGCGCCGCCCGGGATACCGATCATGTCCGGGCGATCGAGCTGGACGGCCAGCTGGTCGGCGTGACGGGCGCGAATCGTAGCGACACCAAGTCGCCCTTCGAGGTCGGATACTGGCTGGCGCCGCAAGCCTGGGGCAAGGGCCTGATGACGGAGGCGGCCGGCGCGCTGCTGGAATGGCTGGAACAGCGCGGCGAACGGGCCTTTGTGTCCGGGCATTTCGCGGACAATCCGGCTTCGGGACGCGTGCTGCAGAAACTGGGATTCATGAATGCCGGACGGAATCCGGTATTCTGCCTCGGCCGGGGCGAAATGGTAGATCACTTGTACATGGCGCGGATCGCGCGAAACGCGTAAGAGAACCCGATGAAATTTCTTGACCAAGCCAAAGTCTATATCAAGTCCGGTGGCGGCGGCGCGGGCTGTGTCTCGTTCCGGCGTGAGAAGTATGTCGAATATGGTGGCCCTGACGGGGGTGACGGGGGCCGTGGGGGTGATGTCTGGGCGGAAGCTGTCGACGGCCTCAACACGCTGATCGACTATCGCTACCAGCAGCATCACAAGGCCAAGCGCGGCGGCCATGGCATGGGCAAGCAACGCACAGGCGCCAAGGGCGACGACGTCACGCTCAAATTGCCGATCGGCACCCAGATATTCGAGGATGACCAAGAAACACTGATCGCCGACCTGACCGAAGTCGGCCAGCGCGTATTGCTGGCGACCGGCGGCAATGGCGGCTGGGGCAATCTGCGATTCAAATCATCCACAAACCAGGCCCCGCGCCGGGCGAATGCCGGCGAAGAGGGCGAAGAGCGCTGGCTCTGGCTGCGCCTGAAGCTGATCGCGGATGCCGGCCTTGTCGGCTTGCCGAATGCCGGCAAGTCGACCTTCCTGAGCGCCGTGACGGCGGCCAATCCCAAGATTGCCGACTATCCGTTCACGACGCTGGACCCAGGTCTTGGTGTCGTCGACCTCGGCCCGAACACGCGGTTCGTGCTTGCCGATATTCCGGGCCTGATCGAAGGCGCGGCAGAGGGCGCGGGACTGGGACACCGGTTCCTGGGACACGTCGAACGCTGCAAGGTGCTGCTGCACCTGATCGACTGCACGCAGGACGATCCGGCAGGCGCCTATCGCACGATCCGTAAGGAACTTGAGGATTACAGCCCGGAACTCGCCGAACGACCGGAGATCGTCGCGCTCAACAAGATCGACGCGCTGAACCCGGAACTCGTTGCCGAACAGGCCAAGCAATTGAAAAAGGCCTACAAGGGCAAGCCGCTGCTGATGTCCGGAGCCACCGGCGCCGGCGTACGTGAAGCCCTGTTCGAGATCGTCAAACGACTCGGCCTGCAGGCCGAACTCGACGCCTCTGGAGACGACGAGTCATGGGCGCCCTGACTGGCAGACCTGGTCAGCTAGTGGTGATGGTGCGGCTCTGTGTTCAGCCGCCCGCACTTGCCGCATTTCACGACGACACCGTGCGCGTTATGGTGCCCGACATTGACCAGGAGCTTGGTCTTGCAGCCGCCACAGCGATAAGTCTCGTCCCCGCCGCCTTCGCGCACGGGCGTGCCGGCAGTGTGTTCAAGAATGTCGGCGCCGGCTGCGGCTTCGGGCGAAATCTGGATCATGTCGAATTGGGGCATGGAACGGGCCTTGTCGAAAAAGGGGCGGGATTGACGGCCCACACAGCACAAGGTGACAAAAATTGCCAGCACAGGATTGGCGGCATCGCATGACACATAGCCCTTTCCAGACAGCCAGGCGCATCGTCGTCAAGACAGGGTCGGCGCTGATCGCGGACGGCGGCGCCGCACGGACGGAATGGCTTGCGCGGCTTGCCTCGGACATTGCGGACCTGAGGGCGCGGGGCAAGCAGGTGATTCTCGTGTCATCGGGCGCGGTGGCCCTTGGCCGGGTCGATCTCGGGTCACCTTCCCCTGCCCGGCTGGACCAGAAGCAGGCGGCGGCAGCGATTGGCCAGCCGCGCCTCATGTCGGCCATGGCAGGTGCGTTTTCGCCGCATGGCATCACGGTCGGACAGGCGTTGTTGACCCTTAGCGACACCGAAATCCGGCGGCGCTGGCTGAATGCACGGGCCACGCTGGATACGTTACTGGATGCAGGCATTGTTCCGGTGATCAATGAGAATGACACGGTCGCAACGGACGAGATTCGCTATGGCGACAATGACCGGCTGGCAGCGCGGGTGGCGCAGATGATGGGGGCCGACCTTCTGGTGCTGCTGTCGGACATTGACGGGCTCTACACAGCCGACCCGAATTCGGATCCAAACGCGACGCATATCCCTGTTTTGACATCACTTTCAGCCGAGCATGACGCGATGGCGACGGGCGCCAACCAAACTGCAGGCATGGGTTCAGGCGGTATGGTGACCAAGCTGGCAGCGGCGCGGATCGCACATGCGGCGGGGTGTTCAACGATCATTACGCGCGGCAACCGGGACCAGCCGCTGCGGGCCATCGAGGACGGTGCGCTGGCGACGCTGATCGTGGCCGACATTACACCTGCGCGGGCCCGTGAGGCCTGGTTGATGGGCCATTTGAAGCCCGAAGGTACGATACGGGTGGATGCCGGTGCGGCGAAGGCTTTGCACGGCGGAGCGAGCCTGCTGGCGGTGGGCGTGACGGGTGTGGATGGGGTGTTCGAACGGGGCGCTGCGGTGGCGGTAAGGCACGATGGCGGCGACGTCATCGCCAAGGGCGTCACCTCCTATGGCTCCAACGAGATCCTGCGCATTGTCGGCCTCCAGAGCGAGGATGTGGAAGCGGTCCTTGGATATCGCGGCCGTCCGGCCGTGATCCACCGGGACGACATGGTGCGCGTATGAGCGATGCCGATCCGGTGAGCATCCGGCTGGCGTCAGTCGGTGACCTGGACGGCCTGGTACGCCTCGAAGAGGCCTTTCCGGACGAAGACCGGTTTCCTCGGCGCACCTGGCGGCGATTGCTTGACGGTAATACGGTTGCGCATGTTGCGGTGTCAGGTGGAACCCTTGTCGGGGCAGCAGTGTTGCTGTTTCGGACGGGCAGCCGGGTGGCCCGGCTCTACACGCTGTCAGTGACCCCCGACCTGCGGGGCAAGGGCATCGCCCGGCAATTGCTGGCAGCGGGCGAGACGGCCGCCGCCGAGAAAGATTGTAACAGGATGCGACTCGAAGCGCGCGAATCAAACCAGCATGCTATTCTGCTTTACGAGCGCAGCGGATATCGCGTAATTGCGCGCGTCGCTGGCTATTACCCGAATGGAGAGACCGCAGTGCGGATGGAGAAGCCCCTGGGCAGTTCGGTGAGTTCAGGCCGATGACCGACTGGGTCATACTCGTCGAATCGGCGAGCGATATTTCGCAGGCCGAGACACCCCACAAAGTGTTGCGCGTGAGTGATTACATCTCCAAACCAGCCCTGTTTGCCGGTCGGCGGCCCTATATCCTCAACCTGTCGCGGTCCTATTCCTACCAATCGGAAGGCTATTACGCGTCGTTGCTCGGCGAAGCGCGCGGTCACAGGGTGAGCCCGAGCGTGCAGACCATGGTCGAACTCTCGGCGAAAGGCCTCTATGCGCACGCCCTGCCCGACCTTGGCGAACGTTTGCGCGAGGCGCGGGCCAAGGGTGCACCTGAAATCGACAGCCTGTTTGTCGCCTTCTCGAAATCGGAAGTCCCCGGCTATGAGAAGCTGGCGCGAGAAGTTTCGGACTGGTTCCGGACCCCTGCGCTTGAAGTCGAATTCGACGACAGTGCGCCCAGCGGCATTTCACGGGTGCGCATGGTATCGCCGCACAAGCTGAAGGATGCGCGGCGCGACTTCTTCCTTGAGTCCATGGCGACATATACGAGTGGCCGGATCAGCGCCCCGAAGACCAAGGCCCCGGCCAAGTGGTCGCTCGCCGTTCTGGTCGACCCGAAGGAACAACATGCGCCGTCCAAACCGGCATCGATCAAGCGGCTGGCCGACGTCGCAGCCAAGATGGGTGTGGAAGTCGAGATCATCGAACCATCGGACCTGACGAGCCTTGCTGAATTCGATGCGCTGTTCATCCGCGCGACCACCTCGATCGACAATTTCACCTATCGGTTTGCGCGGCGGGCCGAGCAGGAAGGCATGCCGGTCATTGACGACACGCACTCGATGATCCGGTGCACGAACAAGGTCTATCTCAAGGAAATCCTGGAAAAGGCCGGCCTGCCCATTCCGCGGACGGAAATCCTCGACGAGAAAACCGACCTTGCCGTCGTGTTCGAGCGACTGGGGTCTCCGGTGATCCTGAAAACGCCTGACGGCTCTTTCGGCAACCATATGGTCAAGGCGACGTCACTGGACGCGTTGCAGACCGCTGTGAAAGGCATGTTCGATGACACTGCACTGGTCATCGCGCAGGAATTCATGCCGACCAAGTTTGACTGGCGCATCGGCGTGCTGAACGGCGAAGCGCTCTATGCCTGCCAGTATCGCATGGCACGTGGCCACTGGCAGATCGTCAAGCACGCCCCCGGCGGCAAGACGACCGAAGGCGGTTTCACTACGATGCCCGTGGAAGACGCGCCACCGGATGTTGTCGATGTGGCCGTGCGCGCAGCGCGCCTGATTGGCGACGGACTCTACGGCGTGGACCTTAAGGAAACCGACAAGGGTGTCGTGATCATCGAGATCAATGATAATCCCAGCATCGACCATGATGTCGAGGGCGCGGTGATGAAGGACGAAATCTGGCGCCGCATCATTTCGTGGTTCTCCACACGCCTTGAGCAACGCATGGGCCGCACCTGACAAACGTCAGAACTTGAACGCGCCTGATCGCAGCGAGTCAAAGCGATCGTGCGTGAACGGCACGTATTCCTTGCGCTCGGGATGATACATCCAGATCGGATCGGTCACCTGGTCCAGATTATAGTTTTCCTTTACCAGTTCGACCTTGCGATACTTGAACGTTCCTGTCGTTTCGGCGTCGCGCTGGACACGGATGAAGACCGGGATGGCGTAGGGCGGCAGCTTCTCGTCAAGTAACTTATAGAGATTGTCATAGTCGACGTCGCCATCAGTCGTGATCGCGGCCATGCCTGCCTTGCCATCATATCCCGGTATGGCCACGCCGTAGACATTGGCCGTAACAATACCCGGCATGGCAGTCAGGGCCTCGCCGACTTCGTTGGTTGAGACATTCTCGCCCTTCCAGCGGAAGGTGTCGCCGATCCGGTCAACGAAATAGATATAGCCGTCCTTGTCCTTGCGCATCAGGTCGCCGGTGCGGAACCACATATCGCCCTTTTCGAAGACGTCGCGCAGGATCTTTTTCTTTGTCGCCTGCTCGTCATTATAGCCTTCGAACCGGTTGCGTACATCTTCGCCAATCAGTCCAAGCGCTTCCCCGGCTTCATCCACGTCCGTACGGATACAGAAGCCTTCGGCATTGCGGACGGGTTCTTCGGTCTCGATGTCGAACTTCACGAACGCAATGTTCGCAAACTGCTTCTCCAGCCAGCCTGGAATACGCCCGACAGCGCCAACCTTGCCGTCAAAGTTAAGGAAACTGACATTGCCCTCGGTCGAGCCGTAAAACTCGCAGAGATGCGGAATGTTGAAGCGCTTGAGAAACTCGGCCCAGACTTCCGGGCGCAGGCCGTTTCCGAATCCGGTCCGGATCTTGTGGGCACGCTCTTTCGGATGTGCTGGCTGGTTCAGCAAATAGCGGCAAAGCTCGCCGATATAGACGATGGACGTGGCGCCTTCATCGGTCGCCTCGTCCCAAAAGGCACTGGCCGAGAACTTGCGCCGCAGGATGATCGAGGCTCCCGTCATGAGTGCCTGGCCGACACCGCAAAGCCCGCCAGTGCCATGGTAGAGCGGCAAGGTCAGGTAGATACGGTCGCGCTCGGTGATATGGCACGGCGCGATGAAGCTGCGCATCATGCCCTGGGTGCGGGCATTGGTGAGCTTCGCAGCCTTGGGCATGCCGGTCGTGCCGGACGTGTAGACATAGAGACAAAGGTCGCGGCCGCGCAGCGCAGCGCGATGTTCGTGCGAGGGTCGCGTGGCTGGCACGCCTGCCAGCGCCGCCTCGAGGTCACCGCCCTCTCCGCCGCCCAGTGTCCGGACTGGCGGCTTCGCAGTGAACAGGCCTTGCGCGTTACGGATCACATCATCCTGTTCGGTCCCCGTGATGACGAACTTTGCCCCGGAAATATTGATGCAATGGGCGAGCGATTCGTCTTCGAGGTTTGAATTGATGAGCGCGACGACAACGCCGATCTTGGACATGGCGTACCAGGTGGCGACATAGTCGGGCCGGTTCTCCATGAACAGCGCAACGCAGTCTCCGGCTGCCAGTCCCTGCTCGAGCGCCCAATTGGCGATGCGATTGGCACGAGCATCGAACTCGTCATAGGTGGTGAGCGTGCCTTCGAACCGGAAAGCGACATTGGCGCCATGCCTGTCGACTACCGCTTCGATATCGTCCGCCACCAGGTTTTCGGAGTCCGGGCTGATGTCGCCAGTCCATTTCGTAAGTCCGCGAACGGCGAGATAATATTTGATTTCGCGGGCGAGCATGGAGACGAAATTCATATAGGAGGCATCCTTGGATCGGGTCAGGCGGTCCATTTCCTATGAAAACCGCAGCCTGACAAGGTGAACGCGGGATCGCCGAGATTGTCAAAGGGAGTTCGCCAGCCGGAAAGCAAAGACGGGTTTGCAGGTTGTGGCGTCTCTGGTAGTTGCTGCAGATGCGAAGCGGAGGGTGCGCAATGTCTGATCCTGTTGGAAATCTTTTGGAACTGCTGGACATTGAGCGCCTGGAGCATGACCTGTTCCGTGGCCAAAGCCCGGACGAGCGGGCAAACCAGCGTGTCTTCGGCGGCCAGGTGATCGCGCAGGCGCTGGTAGCGGCCCAACGTACGGTGTCGGATGACAGGATGTGCCACTCGCTGCACGCATACTTTATCCGGCCGGGCGACCCCAAAGTGCCGATCATCTATCAGGTCGATCATGCCCGTGATGGCGGCAGTTTCACGACACGCCGCGTGGTCGCGATCCAGCACGGCAAGCAGATTTTCAACCTGGCCGCCAGTTTTCAGGTGCCCGAGGACAGCTGGGAACACCAGCACGAAATGCCGGACACACCGGCGCCGGAATCCCTGAAAGGCCTGCGCGAACGCCGGATGGAAATCGCGGACAATGTTCCAGAGCGCCTGCGGGAGGAGTTTACACGCGAGCGCGACATCGAAATGCGTGACGTGACTCCCCTGGACCTGTTCCACCCCGAACCGGCAAGTGATGTACACCAGGTCTGGTTCCGGGTGGCGCGGAAGGTTGGCGACGATCCGGCACTCAACCAGTGCCTGCTGGCCTATGCTTCTGACATGAGCCTTCTGGGCACGGGCAACCGACCGCACGGACTGACCTGGTTTGATCCGAAACTGATGTCGGCAAGCCTGGATCATGCGATCTGGTTCCACGCGCCAGTCAAGTTTTCCGACTGGCACCTGTATGCGATGGACAGCCCGTTTGCGGGCAGCGGGCGAAGCTTCAACCGGGGCAGCATCTACAATCGGGACGGTAAACTGGTCGCGAGCGTGGCGCAGGAAGGCCTGATGCGCCAGAAAAAACCGAAGAGCTGAGCTTTTTAGCCGTTGCGCCTGTGAATAACGCCCTGTTTGAGCGGCATTTTCGCGTCCGCAGCAAATCTGTTGCGAATAACAGCTGAAAAGGGCTTGCGCCCGGCGGCGCTCCCATTATTACGGGACTCCGGAGCGTAGCGCAGCCTGGTAGCGCATCTGGTTTGGGACCAGAGGGTCGGAGGTTCGAATCCTCTCGCTCCGACCATTTTCTCAGCGGGCGATACGCCTGTACTTGTTGAGAATTCCCTGTAAATACCAGCCCCTCCACGCGGAAGTCGCACCTTTCTGCTTT
>Ga0163216_100597_pt1 | contig 48434 bp, 40 predicted proteins | sample SynspAceP_FD_167610 | JGI IMG/M metagenome (GOLD analysis project Ga0163216, IMG submission 167610) | Saline lake microbial communities from Ace Lake in Antarctica - Synechococcus sp. Ace-P (Illumina Assembly) | ecosystem: Environmental > Aquatic > Non-marine Saline and Alkaline > Saline ...
GCGCAGGGAAGGCGAAGTCGACCAACGGGAGCGGAGTCCGCACCGAAGCGACCGAGCGGAGACCGGGCGTCGTGAACGTAGCGGCGTTTTCGGCACGAAGCCGAAGACGACGCGCAGTGAACCGAGGACTGAGCCCGGTAAAACAGCTAGGCAGGATGCCGTCCACTGTTTCTGTAAGAACGTACGAGCGACCGCGAACGGAGTCGACCAACGGGAGCGAAGGAAGCTGGGAGCGCTCAAGCACCAATGCACTCGCAAGGCGGCGGCGGAACGGACGGCGGCGACGAGCCGGCGGGAGTGAAGTCCGACCGCAGATGGCCGACTCGAACCCGTGACAGCCATCCCCGCCCGAAACCGCCAAGGCCACCCCGCCCCGAACGAGAACGCTCCACCTCCCGACGCCCGAACTCCTCTTACCACTGGTTTCGACCCGAAAAGTGCTCGGAGTGTTCTCCGTCGGTCGCTCCGCAGGAAACAGCGACCGATGGGGAACGCGCAGAGAGTTGGAGACGCTTCGCGTGGGGTCAGGCTCGGGTTTCGGGTTTCGTGATTGACTCAAACCCGAAACCCGAGCCTGACCCCGGCGAAGCCTTCGATTTGGTCCGCATTCCCGGTGACCTCTACGTTCGTAGGCGCTGGTGACCGCACTGGGCCGCATGCTGCAACGTCCAACGCCCGAGATTTCCAACGCCTTTGATTTCCGACGCCTGAATCCAACGCGCGTGATTTCCGACGCCTGCATCCAATGCTGCTGATTTCCAACGCCTGAAGTCCGACGCCTGAAATTGCTTGCGTCTGGATTCGAGATTCGATACGATTGCGGTATCGCCAACGGTGTGTAGCGTGTCGCTACGCGCGTGATCCAGGGTACGCTACGAACAAAGCGGTGCACGGGAGTAACGCGTCACCTCCACTACGGCGGTTGGCTTCGCCGTTTTACCGCCTCCGTTCCGGTGCCACGTTACCCCGTGACCGCCAGCGTTAGCCTACAAACCACTCCTTCACTTTCGCCATGCCTGACATCGTCTACTTCAACAACTGCAAGCGACGACGCCATGTGGCGATCTTTGGGGTAAACGCCTTTTTCGATCTTGGCGTTTCTGGCCACCAAGCCAAGCAGGCTACCGATCTCCCGGTTGGCCAACGATGCGTAGTCGCCAGCTACGATGACGAAGACAACACAGTGTTCAACTGGCACTCCCTTTCTGAAGAGTCCGTTCTCGCCGATTCCAAGAATGAGCAATGCCGGGTGTTTTTCGGCCCTCTAACCGCGACTGAAACGCTCACCAAATCATCGGCATCAAAGGCAGCACGATATTCTCCGTTCTTCAACGTCAACGGTGACTTCAAACGGCCATCAGTTCTCAGGGGTACAATCTCCGCCCGATCCGTACCAAAGGCTGCCCAACGCGCAATATCCTGCTCGCCTGATGAGGTATCCGACAGTGAATCGTTCATCGAAGGGGCTACACGAACGATCGTCGTCAATGCATACGAACGCAACGCAAAGGCTCGCTCCGCGTGCATTTTCATTTATGGTACTGCGTGCGTAATTTGCGGAATTGACTTTGGTCAGGCGTACGGCCCTTCCGCTAAGGGCTACATTCACGTGCATCACCTCAAGCCGCTGGCCAAGCTTCGTAAAACCTACAGTGTTAATCCAAAGACTGATCTTCGGCCAGTCTGCCCTAATTGCCACGCGGTCATTCACTTGGGCTCTTCGTTGCGATCCATTGAAGAGGTGAAGGCGATGCTGAAATCAACGCCAAAACCGAAGTAGGCTAATAATTGCGTGAACCCGAGTTGTGATCGGACCGTTTCCTGAAGTTCACGTCGCTCGCCACAACCGGGTTACGCTGACCGTTATCCGACTGAATTTCCTCCCTTCGCGCCCACTGTATCCCTGAAAGGTCTCGCTTTGCCTTCCGAATGGTTCTATCAGATGATGGGCGACGTAGTCGGCCCTCTCAACGGGTCCGACCTGCGTTCACACGCGGCATCTGGTCGGGTTACCACTGACACATTCGTCCGTAAAGGAGCTAACGGCCAATGGGTACTCGCTGACAGGATCAAAGGGCTTTTCGATCAACCGGCACCGCAAAAACCTCCGCCGTTGCCGGAACCTGTAACTGCTTCATTGGCGAGTGACCCGAGGCCGGAAACCGTCGCACCGGTTGGCCCCGTTTTCTCGATGACTGGCGTTCAGGATTTACTTGAGGTATTCGACGACCGCGTTGCGATTAGCCCAAAGGGCATCATGGGGTTCTTGAACAAAGGCTTAAAGGGAACAAAAGAGATTCCGTTCAGTTCGGTAATTGCTGTCCAATTCAAAGAGGCCGGGTCTGTTTTCAGTGGGTACTTACAGTTCACCATTCCGGGTGGAAATGAAAGCAAAGGCGGTATCATGGCTGCAACAAAGGACGAAAACACATTCATGTTTGCTCATGCGAAGAACAATGCCCTTGCAAAAGAGATTAAGGCATATATCGACGTTGCGATTCGCAACGCTCGTGCGCCGCAGTCCGCTATAAACCCTGCAAGTCTATCCGACGAATTGCAGAAGCTTGCAGTGCTGAAAGCGTCTGGCATACTGTCCGATGACGAGTTCCAAGCTGCAAAACGCAAGCTAATTGGCTGACTGCGGATAACCATGCGATTCACACGAAGTCGGCAATGAGGTCGACTTGGCCATCACAAACTCGTCCGTGCCGACTCGGTGATCGCTAACGTTCGTAGACGTAAAATGATTGCATTGGATTACGCGCCGCTGATGACCGACGCCTGAATTCAATGCTCGTGATTTCCAACGCCTGAATCCAATGCCCGTGACTTCCGACGCCTGAAATTCCTTGCGTCCCGTTTGGCGATTCGATATGATCCCGGTATCGCCAACCGTTCTTGACGGGTCGCGATGCGCGTGATCCAGGGTGCGCTACGAACAATTGCGATGAACCACAGTTCGTGTGCTCTCCGCTACGGCGGGTTGGCTTCGCCATTTTACCTGCCTCCGCTACGATCCCACGAACGTGGTTATCGCAATTCGTTGTCCGGCTGAACCGACGCAGGCTTCGTTGATTTGACGCGACTCCGTTGCCTTTTCTGTAGATCATGCGGTTTACGCTGTCCCCGCTGCTCTCCCAAGGCTCCTTTTTGTGCCGGACTTCAGCCGGTGGTAACAAGCCCTTTGATCTTGTTGCCACTGGTTCGATCTCTGCTTGCGTCGTCGGCGCAAACCGGTGATACTAAGCACTCCAGGCGGCGGCAGTTGGTACGTCTGGCACCCGGCTAGCTGAGGCTCGGGCCGGTGGCAACACCCCAGAACAAGGTGCTTTCACGCTCTTGCACGGCTGAGGAACAAGTTCGCCCAGCAGCGAACCCTTTTACTCGAACAATATAATCTCTCAATGCCAGAACCAGCCGATGTTTTTGTGCCGGGAAAGTTTCCGATCAAAGAGTCTAACGTATACGCGGACCGCGGTACTCCGCAGGTTGATGCTCGTACCGCAATTGAGCGTGCCTACGTACCGCTGGTATTTGGCGGGTACGGCGTAGGAAAGTCGAGCATGATGATGCGAGTCGCTCAGGCTTTCGGCGAGACGCATACGGTAGTTTATATCGAGAATGTGTACGGAAATTCATTTTCGGCCATCTTCGAGAGAATCTTAGAAAAGCTCGGTTATGAGGTAACTACTCAACGGAAAACGGCGAGTGGTTCCACCACAGGAACCCAAACTGATGCGGAGATCGGCGGCAATGCGTTCTACGTGCTTGCCGCGAAGCTGAAGGCGGGAATTACGCGTCAGCATCGCGACAATGAAGAAGAAGTAAAAGAGTTGGTAGTTCGCTCTCCTACAGAATCAAAGCTGATTGATATATGCGAAACTAACTCCATCCTCCTGCTGATTGATGAGCTGCACAAATGTTCAAGCGAGTTCAGCGCCGATCTCACAGCGTTTCTCAAGAGCTACGCGAATCGAAACTGCAGTAAGTTTCGAATCGGGTTGATCGGGACCGAGAATGAAGCTTCTCGCCTCGTGATCTCAGATCCCGGGACAGACCGAGTTCTTGAGGAGATAGCACTGACTACGCTAAGCGACACTGAGGCGAATGACATCATTGCAACCGGGTTTGCACGTCTCGAAATGCAAATAGACGATGCGGTGCTTGCCTCGCTAAAGACGTATTCAGTTGGGTCTCCATTCGTCTTGCAGTTTCTTTGCCTGGAAGTTGCCGAGGCGTGCAATAGTCGTGGAGACAAATCACCCGCCCCGACTGATGTTAAAGACGCTCTCGCAACTTATGCACGACGCAAAGCGCAGCGTTTGATTCGCGAATACCGTGCGACGGTCGAAACTGTCGGCAAGAAGCGTTATCGCAAACAGATCTTGACCGCAATGGCAAACAGCTCTGACGAGTACGTTACGATGGAATACCTCGTAGACCAGGTATCTGCAGCACTTGGTGAAGCCATTCCCAGTACAGCGTTGTCCGGCCCATTGCGACAGTTGAAGACAAAGAAGTACGGAATAATTCTTCGAGACGTTGAAAACCCTGCTGGTGGAGGCCGGCTAGCAAACTACTCTGGATTTACTGACCCGGCGATGAAGTCGATTATTCGCATGGTCGAAATCGCCCCGGATGAAATGCAAGGCTGAGGCGTGCTTATAGCATCGGTATTGCAACGCGTGGCTCGACTGCTCTGCGGTGCACTCCCCATGCTAGATATTTGCTAGACTATGCCGACGGCTTGGTCCGGCGGTTCCAAACTCTCTTGGTCACCCAAGCGGCGGAACGCCGCGTGGGCTCAATGCCCGGACGCTCGATGGGTAAAGCGTTTCCGCAATGGAGACTGCGGGCACGGAGACTCGCGACGCTATCGACCAATGAGGATCAAGCTGTATTTCTGTCGATAGCATCGCGAGCCACCGTGTCCTTTCCGTGATTCACCGCTTCGTCTCCCGCGTCCGGTGGGAACGTTGTCGATTCCAGTCGCTAGATTTCGCTGGATGCCTGAAATCGACGACTTACCCACCTCCCGCTCACCCGTTTCCGCTATACTGAGATTTGACGCCATCCATTCTTACGCCGGTCGCCATCGTGGTTCGGTGGGGAGCGGATAGCCAATGAGGATTTGACTTCGCGTCGACGCGACGATGGAGTTTCCTTGTTTTCAGCTTTCTTTCGTGTGTCGCAGTCTCTTTGCGATCGCCTAGCCGAAGCTCAAGTCCTATGTTCAGGAAGCCCGGTGATTGACGAGGACCCATTGAGCTTTGCTTCCAGTTCATGCCGTTCGGTGCAGACGAGGGTTGTCTGTCTGAAGCCGGCTTGGCATCTTTCACGGCGAGCGGGAGACGCTTCGCGTGGGGTCAGGCTCGGGTTTCGGGTTTCGTGATTGACTCAAACCCGAAACCCGAGCCTGACCCCGGCGAAGCCTTCCCGAAACCCGAGCCTGACCCCGGCGAAGCCTTCCCACACGCTGGACGACTGTGGCCGGTGGAGGGCGGAACAAATGGCGAAAGTCAATGGCCCAATTGGCAGCACACTGTCCTTTGCAGATAAAATGAGATTGAGGATAGAGATTCAGCGAGCATTTGAAAAATGCCAGCGAAATTGCATCGGCCCTTCGCTGATTGATCATCATCGCATTTTGACACATGGTCGACCACACGACCTCTATAACCCATGGTTCAATGAGCGTTTCCCAAAGACTGTCAATGCGATGAAAAGCAAATCTACGAGTATGATCTCAAATTCGATTTGCAAGAGTAATCCCGCTGATATTGCTGTTGATAATTTTCTTGTAGAGCAAATACGGCCTGGCCATGACGATTCAGATCAATGGATTGATTCCGTGTTTGTCCCCGAACCCGAGAATACCGGTGAAGTTGGATTTGGCGACCCATTGCAGACGCCATATGAAGCAAACGCAAACTTGGGAAGCTATTCTTGGATGGTGACTAGTTTCACAATTACCAAGCAAGATGGCTGTTGTAGCAGTTGGACTGCAAGCTTAATCGCAGTTGACGACCTTGGAACTAGAGGGAACGACCCGTTTATTCCGAGTTGCATATGCATCGGCGTTGGCTTCCTGCCACACACACGAACAACCTTAGCTGAGTACAGTCTTTCTGGAACGACGTGTTGCGAAAACAAGTAAATCCATTCGCATCACCGGGTTTGGATATTGAATCGAAAAAGCAATTCGTGCGTTTCCGATTAGCGTTTACACTATTCGTCCTGCTTTGGCCGTTGTTAGCATTTGTGTTTCAAGGATTTGAAGTATTAGTGGAGAACCTGCTCTCTGTTGAGCGGATTCGGATTTCGGACTTTGTAGTACGCAATCATCTTCTTCAATGCTTGTTTTTGATAGCGGGTGTAGTGACTTGCATTCTGGCCGCGATACGAGACAGAGCCAATGTCGAGTCCATTCACGGACGAGTGATGCTTACTTTTTTCGGAGCCATTATGGTATTAATTGAGATTGCGATATTTCATCCACCAAGTTCCGGATGAACGAAGCCATCTAATGGGTCAGCGACGGTCTTAACTTTGGTCAATAGCAGATTCCAAAATTGTTTTGAAATTCCTTTCTGTGATGGTGGTGTGTGGTCAGGGGCCAGCCCCCGAACCCCCGAGATTTTCTTGGATCGCGGTAGGGACGGCTGTTGGCAGCCGCCCCCCGCACAGATCCGTACCCGAGCGTTTAACTCATACGGCTCCTCCATCGGATCAACGGTCCGATGTTCGAGACGTCGTCACCTGCCGCGTCTCCCATGTCGCAATCAAAACTTGCGGTATCCGGCTCAAAGTCCGGGAAATTGGCGGGAAATTGGGGCCACCCACGAAGTGGATGACGAGAAATTGGGGCCACCCACGAAGTGGATCGCCCCCATGGCTTGATGCGGAGCCTGGGCCGGCAATCGGCCGCGTGCAAAGAGAGCTCATCCCGATTGTCGCAACAAACTGGGTGGCCGTGTCTTCCCCTCCTGCTTGCCAAATCAACGATCGAATTCACCGCGCCGTCAACAGAGGCATCGAATCAACACCATTTCCAAAATCTTTGCGTCTTCGCGGCGTTGCGCGCAGCCCGGGAAAGATCAAAGGGGACGGGGGTAGTTAACCAAGATAACCGCTGCCTGCACCGGAGATCAGCGACGTTCAAGCGGTAGCCGATAGGCTGCCGTTTTTCATTGGCGGGCAGGATGCCCGCCACGCTCTTCGCGGGAAACGCTTCGCGTGGGGTCAGGCTCGGGTTTCGGGTTTCAAACGGTAGCTGGATAGGCTGCCGTTTCTCGTTGGCGGGCAGGATGCCCGTCACGCTCTTCGGCTGGATGGCGACCATCCGCATCTTTGGTTGTGAACTGGGGAGCGAAGCGACGACAGGATGTCGTCGCAATCTTCGGCACGATGCCGCCAGTCGGGAGTGAGCACTGAGCATGCGGCGACATGGATGTCGCCGCATGACGAAGCCCGGTGGCAGGATGCCACCCGGCGAACGCGGCATGGAAGGCAAGACGCGCAGCCGTCAATGCCGACGCCGCGTTCGCCGGGGCGCCGCGACCGAGCGTAGGGAAGGCGAAGTGAGGAGGTTTTGAAAAAAGCGACGAATGCAGACCGTACGGGAGCGACCGAGCGGAGACCGGGCGTCGTGAGCGGAGTGTCGTTTTCGGCACGAAGCCGAGAACGACGCGCAGTACACCGAGGCAGGATTCCGATAAAACAGAAAGGCACGATGCCGCGTACCGCTCCTAGACGTGAGCGGAGCTGTGCGAACGCGATAGCGGTCGGTCAGTGTAGCGGTGGAGTGCGAGAAGACTTGCAAGGCGGTGGCAAGCGTTGACGTTCCGTGGGGAAGTGAGCCCGCGAACGAACCACGGTACGTCAAAAGCGCAGTCCGTCCGCAGAAGGCCCGTGGAATCTCGCGTCAGCGTTCCCGGTTGGAATTACCAACCCAGTAGCGAAGCGGTTGTCGGTGCAGCGAGTCTTCGAGCAGGTGTTTGCCATTTCTCACGTTTCATTGATAGGGTTGCTAAATAAAAAGTGACAGATAACGAATCCAGATTCACTGCGCCTTCGATCGCGTGCCGCTGCTACTGAAAATGATCGCTTGGCCGTCGAGCAGTGGGCGGGCGGCGGTGGCGAAACCGCGTTGATAAAGATGTTCTTTGAATTGCCTCAGCTCACCGAAACTGTCCGGGTAAACCCACACCGTGATCGTGGTCGATGCCGGGTCGCGTCCGGCCAATTCGATATCGAGAAAGCTGCGATCGCGGAGGACTTGGTTCATCGGTTGACCGACCGATTCGTTAATCGGTTCGAACGCGACGGCGCCCAAACGCGTGCTCATCGCCATGCCGGTTCGCCCGTTTTGAGTGATCCGACCGACCTCTCGCTCGACGACATAATGGGCGGTGTAGTCTCGCACCGGACCGACAGCGGATGCGGCCTTGCCGGGTTTCGGTGTCATCCGCAACGCGTCTTCCTTGACCTCTTTGATCAATTGCTCCACCGGCACGAGTGACAACCGACCGGCTTTGAGCCGGAAATCAATTTCGTCACCGAACACGGTCTTGGCCATCGGCGTGGGCAAGTGTTCGACGGCGACGAGCGGCGCCTCGGCATTGGCGAGTCGTTCTTTCGTACCGGCGAGCGTGGCGATTTCGGATTCGGCCTCACTGATTTCACGTTGCAATTCGGCCCGGCGGACTTTGGTTTGATCCAGTTCCGATTTTTTTTCATCCCACGTCGATTCGGCGATCGTGAGCAGATCGAGCAATCGACCGCGAGCGGCGGCGAGCTGCGCCAGTCGCGCGTTGTCGCGGCGGAGGTTGGCTTCGATTCGTTCGGAGTCCTGCTGCGCCGAGGCGGCCCGAGAGGCCATCTCGCCGAGTTGCGAGAGTTGCCCTTGAGAGGCGAATGCTTCGGCCGGCGGTAGTGTCCCAGCAGGTGGCAGCGTTCCAGCAGGCGGTAGGGGTGACAACGTCTCCGCCTCGGCGACCTGCGCCTCGGCTACCATCGATTCACGAATCATCTCCGTGATGCGTTGGGTTTGCGTTCCCAACACGACGACGAGAATGATTAGAATGCCGACGAGGTTGGCGACGATGTCGAGGAAGGCATCGTGCCCGAGTTCGAGCGTTGATCGGCGACGTCCACTCATGGCGATCTCCTGACCACGTCGACGCCGCTGTTGTGCATCAGTGATTGAAGTTCATTGAAACGTTGTTCGGCGTGCGGTCCGACACTGACTTCGAGTTGCGGTTTCCAGTACCCGCCTTGCATCGTCGCACCCCAAGTCATCACGCGATCACGGATCGACGTCGCCAGTCTCAACGTCGGTTCATAGACGCCTTCTTGGCCGAACGGGAACGTTTGCACGACCCGTCCTTGTTCGATGATTTCATACCGGTCATGGTGGCATCGCATGGAGATCGGGCGCACGAACTCGGTTCCGTTCATGCCTCGAAACGCGTCCGGCATGGCCCAGTTCTTGCCTTCGCGGCGGACCATTTTCTGTGCGACTTGAGCGGCCGCTTCTTCCGCTTGCGAGGGTGAGAACTCGGCATCCGAAGTTGCGTCGTCTGCGCTCGCTCCCGACGGGTCCGATGAGGCACCGGGTGAGCCGCCGGCGCCCGATTCACGCAACGTCATCGCGATCGAGTTCATGCTGCTCGCACTCGAGTCGCCCGAAGGAGTCGAGGCACCCGAAGGAGTCGAGGTACCCGATGGATTGGAAGCGTTTGAAGACCCGGACGTCCCCGTTGAATTGGAAGTCGCCGCAGTGTTGGAATCAGCCGCTGTGCTTGCATCCCGCGAATCGCCGGAACTGGTTCCCTGAGAACCTGCCATCTGGGAATCGGTCCCTTCGGAACCTGCTCCTTGGGAACCTTCTTCGCCCGCGCCTGGATCTTCGAAGCCCGCTGGCGTTTTGCCTTGCAGGAAATCGTTCAGCGCATCGGATTGCGACGTCACGCTGCCATTGCCTGTAGCGCCATAGGAACCGCTGCGGTTGCCCGGCGGTTCGGCGTACGCACCGCCGGCGTTATTGAACCGTTGATCTCGTGCTAACGAGAACCCGTGTGATTGCGATTGACGATCGAGGTCGCGTGCCGACAACGTCGGTAACGCCCGCGCAGGGGTTCCCCGCGACGCCGACGAGGATCGACCACCAGCACCGAGAGCAGAACCGCCGGGTTGAGCATTGCCGCCACTCTCAGCATTGCCGCCGGCTTGTGAGGAACCTCCTGGCGATGAAGCACCACGGTCTGCACCGGAGTCGTTGCCGGCGAATTGGTTCGCGCGTGGGATGCCTGAACCGCTGCCGCTGCCACTGCCGTTTCCATTGCCGCCGTTGCCACGCCCGCCAGCGCCACCGGGGCCGCGTGCGAACGCATAATTGCGGGCGACGGATCGTTGGATCGCCATATCCATCTCGCGGCGTAGCACGTTGTCGCCGCCGGGGAACGCGAGGTCGACTTCGCCAGGCACGAGTTCGTAACCGTACTGATCGTCCCAATCCTTCATCAACGCGCTGGCGACGCGGTACATGTAAATGCCGTCGGGGCGAACGATTAACAAGGGATAGGGCGGCAGTTGATCGCCGTATTGCTGCATCGCGTGCAGGCGGGCAACGCGGAGGGCGGCGCCGAGCGGATTGCTGTTGGGATCGTCGGCTTCGGCCGCCGCGAGTGCTTCGGCTCGCGTGATCCGAGCGCCCTCGGGCATGACCTGCAAACCCTCGGCGGTACACAACACGTAGACCGGTCGTCGCTGCGTCCCGTTGGGGCCACGGTGCGGCACGATCACGACACGTGGTTTCACGCCCCGTTCGCTGGTTTCGAGTTCCGCGATCTCGCCGCGCATTTTCTCCGCTTCTTCACGCATCAGCACCAGCGTTTTCTCGTTCTCTGCGATCGCATCGCCGGGCGATTCCTCGTCGCTCATCGCCGAGTCGACTTCGTTGCTCAACTGTTCGAGTTTGTCTTGGAGTTTCCGCATCTGAAATTCGACGTGGGTGATCTCATCGCGTTTGCGTTCGAGTTCACTGGTTTGTTGATCGCGAAAGGACACGAGTTGTTCGACACGAAAACGGCCCTCGCCGATTAATCGCCGGGCCGCATCGGCGGTCAACCGGTTCTCGTCCACGGGCGTCACGCTCGGCGTCACCGGTGTGGCGAGTTTTGCCGAGGCGAGCTTCTCCTGACGTTCCTGTTCGATCTGAGCGACGGCGGCATCGTTGGCCTGTTGTGCGACGAGCGCGAGCAACAAGATCAACGTACCGAGCGTGCAGATCAGAACCGCCAGGAACGGGAAAAGCGACGGTGAAATTCCGGCGCGTCGCCGACTCATGCCGCACGCCCGAATGAGTCACGATCAGTCGAATTTCGATCAGTCGAGTTACGATCAGACGAGTCACGATCCATTGGCGTGTTCTTATGCGGGGACGTGACCACCGGCGAAGTCGCACTGGGTAACGCCGCCGGTTTCGTACGGACGGGCCGCTCGAGCGGTGACGGCAAACGAGTCGACAGTACCTCGACGGCTTGCGCGAGGGTGGACATCGCGTGCGTGATCGTGGCGTCGAGGTTGACGGCGGCCGGCGATGATGTTGCGATCGGGACGTTTGTGCGATCGTCGACGAGTCGTTTCAATGCGTCTCGCAGCGTCGAGTCCTGTTCGCTTTGACGCGTCGCGAGTTGGGTCATCGCTTCGGTGTGTGTTAAGAGCGTTCGTCGATGTGTTTGCACCTCGCGAGTCGTGTCTTGCATGGCGGTTTGCCAGGCGGCGGTTTGATCGCGCAGCGAACCGGCGACGGTGCCTGCGGCGGCGTCGAGTTTCTCAACGGACGCTTCGATGCGGTCGGCGTGATTCATCAACGCCGGTTTCATGGCCGATTGCAACAATTCGCGGAATTGGTCGGCGGTTTCGTGGTGTTGACTCTTCCAAGCCGATTGGGCTTCTTCGATCGTTTCTCGCCACAGTTTGGCTTGGGTGGACAACGACTCCGCCACCGCCGTTTCGATGCCGCTGCACAAACGCGTGATCATCGCGGTTTGATCGTCCGAGGGATTGTCGGCGGGCAAGCCTATGGACACGAGATCGCGAACGCGTGCGTCGATGTCAACGAGCAGACTTTGCTGCCCTCGCTCGACGGGGAACTGGAGGAAGATCGCGACGACCGACAATACGAGACCCAGAGCCGTCGTATCGAACGCCACGTACAAACCGCTTTTGAGCCGATCGACCGCGGCGGTACCGTCGGTGAAATCCAGACCGCCGAGTGTTTGGGTAATCCCGATCACGGTCCCGAGGAATCCGAGCATTGGGATCGCCCAAACGATGATCCGGATCAGGCCGAGCGAATCGTGGGCGGCGTCGGCGTCGCGGATGGACAATTCACGCAAATCCTCCGGCAACTCGTTCGTGGTGGTGCGGTGTGATTGACGGGTCAGCACTTCGTCGAGCCGCCGTACCAACGCACTGGCGCGAGTCGAACCGGGCAACCGACCGAGCGACGATCGCCACAGCCGGGCCGCGTGACCGGCATCGTTTTCACGCTGCCATGCTTGAGCTGGGGTCAGCGCACCCTGTTCGGGCGCCGGCGGCGGCATCAGATCGGTGTCGCGGAGCAACCGCATCGAGCGTTGCTGCGAGGAAGTGTCGAGCGACATGAACGCGAGGATGGACAGGGCGACTGCGAACAACATCGTCGCGGCCACTGCGACCGGGTGCCCGAGAAAATACCGATCCAAGGGCGCCCAATGAACTGTCAGCACGACCGCGTAAAAAATGCCGCCCACGGCCAACCCGATTACCAACGGAATCAGTTTCGAGACCAAGATCTTCCAAGGAGAAGGACGCTCGGCCGCTGAATTCGATCGGGTTGCCGCATTCGAGGCCTGCTTCAACGGAGACTTCGGGACCGGTTGCGGGTGAGATTTCGGTGAGAATTCGGGAGGCTGAGTCATGGGACTCCTTTTCCGATCGGGTGACATGAGGCGACTGTTTCCCACCGCGCCAATGGATACGCGATGTTGGAAATTGGGGAGACGCGAGCCCGTCTTGGATGGGCAAAGCCTGCGCGTCGATTCGCGACGATAGCAGGCAGGTGCCCCTCACAACCAGATCGACCGTCAAAACCGGTAAACTTGACCGAATCGCGTTATTTTCGGGTTTGCGTTGGGGGTGCCGGTGCGAGTAAATACAACGCACTGGTTGGCCGCTGCGCCGTTGCCCTATTTCGCCGTTGCCCTATTTCGCCATTGCCTTATTTCGCCGTTGCCCTGCTGGCCATCGCCGTCCAAGGTGCCGGTCCTCGTTTTTAAGAAAACTGTTCCATGACCTCTCTCTTTTTCCCAGCGAAACTGCGACGTATTGCACCGAGTTTGATTCCGCTCGCCGCCGGCGTGCTGATCGGGGTTGTGTGGGCGTCGCAACAATCGGCTGCGGTGACGGCCCAATCGCCGGTGGCTTTCCCGCCGACGGCCACTTTTCCGCCGCTGACGGGCCCGTCTGCTCCGACCGCAGGAATCGCCCTACCGGCCGGTTCGGTGACGGTGATCGAGGCCCGCGGGGGGCGCGATGTTGCCGGTTCGGGGGATTTGATCGGTTTTTCCCACGTTGACGACTCGGGAACTCAGGTAATTACCATGGTCGATGCGGAAAAACGTTGGATGGCGGTGTATCATGTGGGTTCCCAAGGCGCCATCCGGCTGGTCAGCAGTCGCGAAATCGCCGCGGACTTCACGCTCGAACTCAACGCCACCCCACCGCTGCCGGACCAAATCCGACGCATGCAAGGAATGCCGCCACGATCGCCTTAATCGATCCGATCCGCCTTCATTGCAACCGCGATCGATGAAAAGAATTGGCACGTCGGAAACCGGGTGGTTAGAATTGTCGCACCCTCGTTTTGCCGCACTTTCGAACGCCTACTTTTCAAACCCCGCGTTGCCATGGCCACTTATCTCTCTCTCGACGAAGCCGCTAAAAAACTCGGCATCCCCGCCGCCTCGTTGATTGACCTGCGATCGCAGGGTCAGGTCCGCGGATTCCGGGACGGTTCGAGCTGGAAATTTCCCGACACCGAGATCGCCCGATTGAAAGAGGAGCTGCCCAACCTTTCCGGTTTCGGATCGGGCGTTCTCGGTGCCGACGGCCCAGGTTCGAACGTCGGTAAAGTCATTGGCGGCGACGACGAGGGTGAACTCGACGTCAGTGATCTGATGATCGATGACGACGGCAGCGGGATTTCCGGCAGCAGTTTGGAACTCGGCATGGAATTGCCCCAATCGGCCGGCGACAGTGACGTCAACCTCGTCCCGGGTGCGGGGCCCGACGGCAGCGACGTGCTTGTGATTGCCTCGGCGCCCGGCTCGTCGATCGATGGCGGTAGCGTCGCGGGGTCCAGCGGCAGCGGGATCCCGATCGACCTGGATGAACTCGATATCGCCGGGTCCGCGATCTCTCACGACAGCGGCGAATTGAACCTCGCCGCGAAGGAGGCCAAAGCGGCCACCGCCAAATCAGGCGGGGAGAAAGTCGCACCAGATAAAACACCGCAAGACCCCGCACGCGTCCCGCCGACGCCGACCGACGCGTCCGACGACAGGGACGAGTTCAATCTCGGGAGTGTTTTGGACCTCGACGGCGACGACGACGCACCCTCGCTCGAGATCGAATCGGCCTCCCCCGCACCCGGCGACCCCTCCGCACTCGTGAAACCACCCGCATCTGGCCCCGGCAGTTCGGGAGAACTCAGCGGTTTGGATCTCATCGCCGACGAGTCCGGCGACATCTTGATCGGCAGCGATTCGGACATCGACCTGGGCTTGGTCAGCAACGACGAGAACGCCAGCAGCCTGGAAATGATGGACGATCTCGACCTCAACGATAGCGCCAGCTCGATCGGCCGGGTCGGCCGCGTCAGTGGCGATGTGCTCAGCGAACTCGACCTGCTCGCTGGCGATTCCGTCAGCAGCGATCTGCTTAGCGGCGACAGCGAAAACCTTCTCGGCAGCTCCCTGCTCGGTTCCGAGGAAGGCGGATCTTCCGGCGTCGATGATGCCCTGGCCGATGACGACGACCTCATCATCGCCGACGATGACGACGATCTGATCATCAGCGGCGCGGGCAGCGATATCTCGATCGCGGGCGACAGCGGCATCAATCTGATGAGCCCCTCGGACAGCGGATTGTCGCTCGAAAGCGAACCGCTCGACCTCGCCGGCAGCAGCAGCATCTCCGCCCTCGATCTCGGCGCCGAACTGTCCGACGGAATTGGCTCGGGGTCCGGATCAGGAGGCAGCAGCGGCTACGGTTCCGGATTGGTACCGGAGGTCGGCAGCGGCACGGACATGGATTTCCCCGCCGATGAGGAATTCCAACTTTCACCGTCGGGAATCCAACTCGAAAAATCCGACGAAAGTGAATCGCAAGAAATCGACGTCGAGAATTCCGACTCCTTCGGCAGCGGCGGATTCGACGAGGCCCCGTTGGAGCAGGCCACGTTTGAAGGCGTCGAAGAGGTCGCCATGTTCGAAGAGGACCCGATGGGCGATCCCGGGGTCGTGGACGCCGGGGCGTTTAGTGACTCGGACGATGGCAGCGACCAATCCTACGATCCGAGCACGGACCAGGAACCCCAACGCGGCCGCGCCCCCGTCGGCGTCCCCGGTGCCTACGAAGTCCCCTTCACCCTCCTGCAAACGGTCAGTCTGCTCCTGATTTTGATGGTCATGAGCCTCGGCGGCATGTTGATGACCGATTTGGTCCGGAACATGTGGTCCTACACCGAACCGGCCGCCCCGGTCAGCTCACTCACCGACGCCCTGATCGACGTCGCCGGGTGGGGTAAATAGAACCACGCCGGTTCCTACTTCTCGGCTTGATCTTCGGTTACCATAAGGTGATTACGTTCACTTACCGTCGCCATTGCCGGCGGGACGCTCCTCCTGTTTGCTGCCATTGTGATGCCCCTCGATCTTTTCACGCTGTTCGCTCAAGGCGAGAATTCTTTCCCGATCTACACGATCATCATCATCGTTGCGATTCTCATCGCACTCGTGTTCGTGGTCATCCTCGGGTTTTTCCTGATCCGGTACGGGAAACTGTGGTTTCAAGCGTTGATGTCCGAAGCCGACGTAAAACTCAGCAATTTGATTCGGATGCACTTCACGAAGGTCAATCCGAACGTGATCGTGCAGGCCAAAGTGATGGCCGCCCAAGCCAAGATGAACATTAGCCGCGAGGACGGCATCAGCACCCAGCGGCTCGAAGCCCACTACCTTGCCGGCGGCAACGTGATGAACGTCATCCACGCGATCATCGCCGCCCACCGCGCCCGAATCCCCTTGGATTTCGACCAAGCCGCGGCGATCGATTTGGCCGGACGTGATGTCCTCGACGCAGTTCAAACGAGTGTTTATCCCAAAGTCATCGATTGCCCCGATCCGAAACGTAGCGGCAAAACTACCCTCAGCGCGATCACTAAAAACGGCATCGAACTGCGAGTCCGAGCACGGGTCACCGTCCGCACCAACATCGAACAACTGATCGGCGGTGCCACCGAAGACACCATCATCGCACGTGTCGGCGAAGCGATGATCAGCTCGATCGGGTCCGCTGAATCGCATTTCGACGTGCTCGAAAATCCTGACATGATCACCCGTGTCGTGCTGTCCCGAGCCCTCGACGCCCAAACCGCATTCGAAATCGTCTCGATCGACATCGCCGACATCGACGTCGGTGAAAACATCGGCGCCCGGTTGCAGAAAGATCAAGCCGAGGCCGACACCCGAGTCGCCCGTGCCCAAGCCGAACGGCGCCGTGCCGAAGCGATCGCCGAAGAGCAACAGATGAAAGCCCGCGTCTCGGACAACCGCTCGCGCCTCGTCCTCGCCGAAGCCGAGGTCCCCAAGGCGATGGCCGAAGCGTTCGAGAAAGGCCGAATTGGTGCAACCGACTCGCCACTGCCGATGGACCAAGCGACGTAATCCGACACTACGATTCCATCCACCGGGTCCACCGAGTTGTCAATCCAATACCAACGACGCTCCTATCGCGTTCGTTTTGACGGTGGTGCCGAGCATACGCTCGCCGGCATCGTCGATCGTCCCATGCGTGTCGACGGGGACGAGGCCGAACTCCCCGCCTATCAACCCGTCGCCGTCTTCAGTCATTGCTTCACCTGCAACAAAGACCTCAAAGCGATCACGCGGATCTCACGCCATCTGTCCGAAAACGGGATCGTCGTGTTGCGGTACGACATGACCGGACTCGGCGGCAGTGAGGGCGATTTCTCACAAACCGATTTCTCCACCAATCTGGCCGACCTCACCGCTGCGATTCGTTACAGCGGAGAAACGCTCGGCCCCGTCACCGCGTTGATCGGGCACAGTTTCGGGGGTGCCGCCTCGCTCGCGATCGCCGCCGGCATGCCCGGACCACGCCACGAATCGTTGCCTGAAACCGTTCGCGAAAAAATCACCGCGGTCGTCAGTATCGCCGCCCCGAGTGACACGCAGCATCTTGCCAATCTACTCACTCGGATGAACCCCAAGATTCAAACCGAAGGCCGAGGCGAAGTCAACATCGGCGGTCGAACCTGGTCGATCCGCCGCGAGACGTTAGACGATTTTCGCACGCACTCGCTCGTCGATTTCCTGCCGAAAATTCGCGCCCACGTGCTCGCGTTTCACTCCCCCGTCGACGGCACACTCGGATACGACCACGCGCTCCGGATCAGCAGCCTGATCGCCGACGAGAACGGACTGCCCGCGTGCAGCCTCGTCACCCTCAACGGCGCCGATCATCTCTTAGTCAACAACCCCGCCGACGCCCAGTGCGTCGCCGACATCACCGCCGCCTTCCTACGCCGTCACGCCTGAAAGAGTATCTCGACGCTCCGCGTCGGGCAAATAGAGTATCTCGACGCTCCGCGTCGGGCGAATAGAGTATCTCGACGCTCCGCGTCGGGCGAATAAAGTATCTCGACGCTCCGCGTCGGGCGAGCAAATCTTTCACGACGCGGAGCGTCGTGGTACAAACGACTCACACACCGAGCGGCGGGCATCCGAAACCTGATCATCAAACCGCCGAATGAAATGCCGGCCTCGCCATTGCAATTGATGACGTTCCCAACCCAATCGCGTTAAAAAGCGTTCGCTGATTCGCACGTTCGTCACATGCGCCACGATCGCATCGGACCCTCTCAAACGAGCAATCTCATCGAGCACACGGCACGCACCGACAAACGTCTTGGAACGCGTCCCCGTTCCACTGCGAACGTAATCGAGCGTCAGGAACGAGGACGAACCGCGCGGCACATGGTAATCGAGCAGACACTCATCACCCCGCAACCCACCGTGATTCGATTCCCACCAAATCTGCGCGATCGAAATGGGACTGCGCAGACGGTGTTGCTCCACCGCAATCAATTGCCCAGCTCGCATCACGATCCGGCCCCGCGTGATCCCAGCAATCGCATCACCATCCTCAGTCAAATCACAATAACGACGACGAACGAACATCGGTCACCTCAATCCCCGGCCTACTAAACACGACCTCGCGTCCGCTACATTGCGAACGTTGAAACCTAGCATCCCGGCAGACGCCCGCCGTTATCGAATCACTCCCACTCGCCCCCAGTCAGCACGATGGATGACACGCCCGCCGCACAACCGGATTCACCCTCACCACCGGCACCGAGTCCAAAGCAGAGACCAGCCCGCACGTTTCGGCAGCGGATCGTTCGCATCGCGATTCGGCTCGGCGTCTTGTACGCGTTTGTTTGCCTCGGCCTCGTCCTGCTCGAATCCCGGCTCGTGTTCCCCGGCGCCTATTTCGACGCCACGCCTTATTTCGATGCCAACCGATTCACGCCGGAAAACCCGATCGTCGGTGAGGTCGTCACGTTCCCTTATGACGCCGTCGACGGCAACGAACTCCGCGGCCGTTTATTGATCCGAGACAACGCCGATCGCGTGATCCTATTTTTGCACGGTAACGGGATTCGCGCCACCGACATGGACGGATGGACGCAGCGTCTTTCCGACGCCATGAACGCGACCGTTCTCACGGCCGAGTACCGGGGTTACCAAGACGATGATTTCACGCCGTCCGAATCCAGTTCGATTGACGACGCCGTCTCCGCCATCGACGCCCTCGCCGTTGCAACGAAAGTCCCCGCCGACGAGATCACCATCTACGCACGCTCACTCGGCGGCGGCATCGGCGCCGGACTCGTCGACGCCATGCAGCAACGTGGCGCCCCCCCACGCTCGCTCATTCTCGATCGCACCTTCGACAGCGTCGTCAACGTCGGCGCCAAACAGTTCTTCTGGTTACCGGTTCGGTTGTTAATGAGAAACCGATTCGACAGCGTCGAGCGTCTCCAAAATTTCTCAGGCAACGTCGTCCAAATCCACGGCACCCCCGACCGGATCGTCCCCATGAAAAACGGTCGTGCGCTGTTCGAATCACTCTCGACGAAAAACAAAGCCTGGATCGAAACTTCCGATATGTACCACAATGATCGCATTTCCCGAGGAACACTCGTCGAGGCGCTCGATCAACTCAAGCGATTCGAATCCGGGTCGGAATCCCCTCCCGAATAACCCCGGCGGGTCGTCAAGTCCTTGAAAGACCCCAACGCGATATTGAAAGGAATCAGAGCACAGGCGAAAGATCGCTACAGAATCAACACGGTGGTTCAGAGTTAAGTACATCGTGACAATTAATTCGGTGGAACCACGTAGCAGCGTCTCTTTGAGACGCTGGAAATTGCGAGTCTCAGAGAGACTCGCCTACGTGAGGTTCTGCCGAACCTTTTCCGCCGATGTGCTTACATGAATGCCATCGAAGAAATCATCAATATCCCGGTCTTATTCAGAATTTTGAAGACGTTGTAGCTGCCGGCAATATCAAATCGGTGATGGACGAAATTATTTTCCAGAGCAAGGTCGAGTTCAACGACAACGGTTAGCGACAGCGAGACTACCTGGGAACCGACCACGATCGTGGTTACGATCGTGGTCAAAGACGGTCGCCCAGGGGGGAACGAAGCGAACACCCGAATCAGACTTGGGGGATGTCGAAACCTTCGCGACGTGTGCGTGCGAAAAGGGTCGCCGCTTCTTCGTCGCCGACAATCTGTTCTGCCTTGGGATCCCACTTGATCGACCGACCGAAGCGTGAGGCGATCGCTGACAAGTGACACGTCGCCATCGCTTGCACGTGAGTGAACACGTCGCTAACCGGTTGGCCACCTTCACGAATGCAGCGATAGAAGTTGTTCTTATGGCCTTCATGCGGCTTGCCTTTGAACAACTTCTTTAGGTCGTCGGCAGTGAATTGATCCTGGTCCCAATTCTCTTCGATCGGTTGTCCCTTGATAGCACCACGACTGACGAAGATGCGTCCCTTCTCACCTTCGAACAGGATTCCGTTGTCACCTCGGCTGGTGACGATCATGTCCGTACCGCTGGCGAACTTGCACTTCACCGCAAAATCGTGTGACGTGTTGTATTTATTGTCTTCCGTGGCATAGCCATGGGAATAAGGAACCGGATGCTTGGCGTCGGTGCCATCAATTTCGATCGGGCCGGAACCCTCTTGATCTTCACCCAATGCCCATGTGGCGATATCGATGTGGTGAGCGCCCCAATCGGTGAACTTGCCACCGCCGTATTCATACCACCAACGGAATTGGTAATGACAACGCTCTTTGATGAAATCAACCTTCGGTGCTTGGCCGAGCCACATGTCCCAGTTCAATTCCGCAGGGGGATCGGACTTCGCGAATGGGCCACCCACGTCACCACCGCCGATACCGCAGGTCACTGTCTGGATTTTCCCCAGCATGCCTTTTTGGACCATGTTGACGGCTCGCAGGAATTGATCCTTCGCATCACGCTGCTGAGTCCCCACGGTGAATACGAGTTCCGGGTGCTTCTTGCAAGCGTTGCGAATCAACTGGTTTTCTTCCAGCGTCAACGTGAGCGGCTTTTGGCAGAAGACATGCTTGCCCGCTTCGAGAGCCTCGATCGCAATTTTCACGTGCCAGTGATCTGGCGTCACCACGCTGACCACGTCGATGTCATCGCGTTCGAGCACCTTGCGATAATCCTCATAGGCATCGGCCTTGCCTTTGCCGATTCGGTCATGGTTCTTCGCAGACTCGGCATGTTTCTTGTCGACGTCGCAAACCGCGAGAATGTCTCCAAAATTAGAATGCCCTCGTGCATCGCCCGAACCCATGCTGCCAACGCCAATGCAGCCGATCCGGGGACGATCGTTCTTCGATTGATTTGCAAACGCCTTCTCGGACCAAGAAAAATAAGGTGCGGTTGCACCCGCAGCCGAGGCGACGGCTGTCTTCTTCAAAAAGCTGCGACGATTCTGCGAAGATTGATTCATGACGAATTCCTATGGGAGGTGGGGACGCGAAGTTCGACGTGCAGTACATCGAGCAAAAAAGCGATCGCGGACCGTCATTGTACTCTAATCCTCTCGGGGGTGAAATATGGGAACAAGAGCCCCTGACGAAGGTTCCGATTAGGGGACTCGTCGCCTCGTCCACGAGGGTTTTTGCCCGTTGCCGTGATCACGAACGTGCCCGAGTCGGTGGGCTGCCCGTTGTTGACCTCGGCCTGCGTCCCTTTCCAGATCAACGTTTCATTGCCGTCCGGTGCAATCTCGATCACCGCGCCACCGACGTACTTCTGCGACTTACTCAGCGTGAGCACGGTACTAATCGGTTCGGGTAGTTAATTGCGGATAACCGCATTAGCCGTTTGGGCGTTAGCCCCGGTTCAACGTGAGAACCGTGGCTAACGCCAAAACGGCTAATACACCGAAACACTTTCCCGAACCTGCTTAAGCAGGTGCGGGTAATTGATTGCGGATAAAATCCTGCCAGTACGACCGACGCGACAATGGTTCTTCGAGCTAGATTCTTGGTTGCGATTCCTATTTCTCGATCGGATTCAACCACATCACGCGATCACACCCTCCATGACGTGCCCCTTCACGTCGGTCAGTCGCATGTCGCGGCCTCCGAAACGGAACGTGGACCGAGTGTGATCGACGCCCATCAGGTGCAGCATCGTCGCGTGCAGGTCGTGAATTTCGGCCCGGTTCTCGATCGCTTTGTAGCCCCACTCGTCGGTCGCGCCGTAGATCGTACCCGGTTTGACACCGCCGCCGGCCATCCACACCGTGAAACCATATTGGTTGTGGTCGCGACCGTTTTTTCCTTGCGCGAAAGGCGTTCGTCCGAACTCGCCCGCCCAAACCACCAGAGTGTCGTCCAGCATGCCTCGTTGGCGGAGGTCCTTGAGCAATGCGGCGATGGGCTGGTCGACGGCCCGTGCGTTGTTCTCATGACCTTCCTTCAAATTGCCGTGCTGATCCCAACGATCACCGCCCACGTTCGGACACGTCAGTTCGATGAAACGCACTCCGCTCTCGATCATCCGACGCGCGATCAAACACTGAGCGCCATAGATTCGAGTCGGTTCGTATTTGGACTGCATCCCGTACATCGCTTGGGTGTGCGCGGGTTCGTCGGCGACCGACATCACTTCGGGCACGGCCATTTGCATCGAGTAGGCAAGTTCGTAATTGCGAATCGCCGATTCGAGACTGTCGTGTTGGCCGAATTGCTTGACCGAAAAGCTGTCCAGTTGCCCGATCAAATCGAGCTTCCTGCGTTGCTGCCGATCGGTCGGTTCGGTCCGCTGAATGTTGGCGACGCCGCTGCCCGAAGGCTTGAACATCGAACCCTGGTAACTGGCGGGAAGGAATCCACTGCCAAAACAATCCAGACCGCCCGGCGGAACTAAACCGCCATTGATCACGACAAAGCCGGGTAGGTTTTGGCACTCACTGCCGAGTCCATAGTTCACCCAAGCGCCCATGCTGGGACGTCCCTGCAAACCGCTTCCCGTGTGCAGGAAATAATTCGCGAACGTGTGTTCGGGAAACTCCGACACCATCGAGCGAATGACCGTCAACTCATCGACGCACTGTGCGACATGTGGGAACAGATCGCTGACCGGGATGCCGGACTCGCCATACTGTTTGAATTTCCAAGGACTGGCCAGTACGTTGCCGATGCTGTTGAACTGAGTCGGCTCGACGCTGAACAACTTCCCTGGGTCCTTGCCGTCGTACTTGTCCAGCAACGGCTTCGGATCGAACGTGTCGACCTGCGAAGGCCCACCGTCCATGTACAGGAAAATGACGTTCTTGGCTCGGACGGGATGATGCGGGCCATGTCCCGCGAACCCCAAATTAGCGAGTCCCGAATCAGCGAGTCCCGAATCAGCGATAGGCGGTGCTTCACCGGCGAAGGCGGCATCCTGGGCGAGCCCCGCTAACGCGACCGCTCCGAACCCGCTCGCACACCGCGTCAGCATTTCGCGGCGCGAAGTGGGCTGCGTTTGAGACCGTTGACAAGGGTATTGATACTGAGATTGGTATTGGTTGGAATTGCTCATCGCAGAAAAATGAACTCCTTGGTATTGATCAGTGCATGTGCGAAGTCGCTCCATGTGCTGATGTCGGTCGGATTCTCACGCAAAAACTCGGACGCGGCCGCCGCTTCCGGTTCGGTCGGCAGCCTTGCAAACGCGGTTTGGTACAACCATTGGATTCGTGATTGGATCGTGGTGTCGTGCTCGATCGCACGCTTCGCCCATCCGTTGGCGAGTTCGACGACGAGCGGGTCATTCATCAAAATCAAGGCTTGGGCGGGCACATTGGAAACGTTCCGCCGACCCATCGTGCTGAATGGAACGGGCGTGTCGAAGGTCAACATGAACGGCGACAAGAAATTGCGACGGACCGAAATGTAAATGGACCGGCGACCGTCACCATCGAGCGGCCCGCTCTGATTCGGTCGTCCCCGACCCTCCATAAAATCGGTCAAGTGAATCGGGACCGGCTCGCCAAACAGGGTCTCATCCAGACGACCTGAAATCGCGAGCAGTGCGTCACGGATCACTTCCCCTTCCAATCGTTTGGGAGGCCGATGATGCCACAGCAAGTTGGTCGGATCGGCTTGAATCGCTTTGGCGTCCGGGTGACTGGACATCTGGTACGTGCGAGACAAGACAATCCGCCGGATCATTCGCTTGATGCTTTGCCCGTCGCCAACAAACTCGCTCGCCAAGTGATCGAGCAATTCCGGGTGCGAGGGTCGTTGCCCCAAAACGCCGAAGTCGTCCGTCGTCGGCACGATGCCGCGTCCCATCAAATGATGCCAAATCCGATTGACGATCACCCGCGATGTTAACGGGTTGCCGGGATCATTGATGTGCTCGGCGAGTTCCAGTCGCCCACTGCCCGCCTTGATCGGCATCGGCTCGTCGCCGGAGATCGCGGTCAAGAAATGCCGGGGCTCCTGTTCCCCAGGCTTGGACGAGTTGCCACGAATCAACACGTGACCCTCTTCGCCGGTACCATCCATCATCGCCGGCGAAATTCGTGATTGATGAACGATTTGGGATGTCAACTCGGTTCGTTCCCGCCGCCAAGCATCGACGATTCTTTGCGCGGCCGGATTCCCACCGGTGCCACCGTTTCGTTTCAGGAACACGATGTGGTCGATTCCGATATTGCCCCAGCCGGACGTGTGATTGTCCACCACCTCAATTTTCGCTTCTTTGCCAGCGAATCGCCGAACGTCCCACGTATTGAGTGACATTTGGTTGTTGCTGTTTCCGGTGGCGGACAAGACCGGTTTGCCATCGATCAATAAATGGACGCATGTTTTTTCCCGATGGGCTCCGCCGCCGACCAGAAATTCGATCCCGTCGAAGTCGATGATGAACGGGGGTGACGTGAGTGTTCCCGCCAAGCTATCACCGTGCCCCACGTCGCCACCGCTTCGGATGTTATGCGAGTTGACGAAGAACTTTCCGACGGCGTTGATCTTCCCTTGATACCCGCCGATGGTCTCCAGCGTTTGAGGAATCTCCCCAAAGGCATCTCCGGTGACCGACCAACCGTCGTAGGTACCCGATTCGAAATCCGCAAAGACTTCTTCTTCGAGCGTTCCGGCGGTGCTGAAAATCGCTTCAGCGTCCCGAGCGTACTGTTCGAAGTGGCGATTCGTTGCCGCAAGTCGCCGGTCCATCTCGGCAAGTCCACGCCCATCGAGACCTTGGACCGCCATTCGGACGGAAAGTCGAGAATCCTGTGCCGGAACGAATTCGAGATGCAGGCGGTGGCCAACGTATCGCTGAAGATTGAGTCTCACCCAACTTTCGTTTTTCGCATCAATGGGTTGGACCGTTTCACCATGAAGAGGCCCTGCAATCAGTCGATGAGAGTCCACGCAAGCGATCACGTGTCCGGCTCCCTGAACAAGACAACTTACTTCTCCGTCGGTTAATTCAAAAGTCGGAGTTCGTAGCGTCCGACCACTCATGGGCAGTTTCGCAATCTTACTCCGGTCTTGAACATTTCCTTCGCTAACGGACTCCAAGCCGTTCCAAAACGGGTCGCTGACGGACGCGCCGTGTGCGGCGATTCGTAGGGAATTGGGATCATCGAAATCAAAATAGGCGACACCTTCCCGCTGCGGTGATTCGCCAAAGAGGAAGCCGTCTTGAATGTACTGCGACTGCGGAATATTGCTGTAATCCACGATGATCGCCTGATCGTCGAGATAGCTCATCTGACGCGGAACCGCGATCCCCTCGGAATCGAGCAGTTCCCTCGTCTGTCGCTGATATTTCGCATCGAGCTTGGCGAGTTGCTGCGAGACCTCGCGATTCTTGTCGATCGCTTCAAATCGAACCTGCCGGTAGTTGCTGCTCTGCAAGAAACCTGACAGCGAGTAATAATCGGCCGTCGAGATCGCGTCGAACTTGTGATCGTGACAGCGGGCACAAGCGACCGTCATCCCCAGGAATGCCTTGGACATCACATCGATCATATTGTCGAACCGATCCGATTCATCCTTTCGGATATCGACCGGCGAATGCACCCACTCGCCGAGAAACCAAAATCCGGTCCCCAAAATCGACTCATTGAAACCTTGTTCGGAATTCCGTCGCGGGGATTCCAACAAATCGCCAGCGATGTGTTCTCGTACCAGTTGGTCATAGGGAACGTCGGCGTTGGTCGCGCGAATGATGTAGTCACGATACTGGTACGTGTTAGGCGCATCGCTATCGAACTCGTGCCCGCGTGATTCGGCGTACCGCACCAGGTCCAGCCAGTGTCTGCCCCAACGTTCGCCGAAGTGAGGCGATTGGAGCAGCTCGTCGACCAACCGTTCGATCGCCCCCGACGATTCCGCCGAAGTCACCTCGTTCTTCAAATCGTCCATCACCTCGGCCAACTGCTGCGGTGTCGGCGGAAGACCGATCAAGTCGAAATACAATCGGCGCACGAGCGCCGCACGATCCACGTCGTCGGCGGGTTCCCATCCGGCGGCCTCCAATTGGGAAAGGATAAAATGGTCGAGTCCGGCGCGGGGCCAATCTGGCGATTGCACGGTGGGCAACTCCGGTGCAGACACGGGTTGCCACGCCCAGTGTTCTGATTTGCGTTTGAGCAGATCGAATTCGGGGGCCGCGTTGGATTCCACCGGTGAATCGCCTGCCGGCCACGGCGCTCCCATTTCGACCCACCGTTCGAACGTCTCGATCGCGGCATCGGAGAGTTTCCCCTTGGGCGGCATTTCGTACGAGTCATAGCGAACCGCTTCGATGAACATGCTCGCCTCGACGTCCCCCGAAACGATCGCCGGCCCCGAATCCCCGCCGCTCACCAACGCCGCGCGGCTATCAACACGAAGTCCCGCTTGAAGTTTTTCGGAAGTCCCGCTGTGACAGGAGTAACAATGCTCCACCATTAGCGGACGCACTTCCCGTTCGAAAAATTCGAGTTGGCTGGACGTCGCCGGCACATCGCTGGCGATCGCTTGGGTGCAAGTCAGGACCGTCGCGATCGCGACAAGGACCGTGATTAATGCGAGATATCTTCTGTTCACGTCGTTCTCCCGTTGAGTCTCGTTCGGCAACACGAATCATGCCCCCGAGTAATAATAAGCGGGTAGGGGGAAATGTTTCGGAATATTTTCCGTTTTGGCGTTAGGCACGGTTCTCGCATTCAACCGGGGCTAACGCCCAAACAGCTAATCGAGTGATGCGGTGAATTCCCCTTACCTACTTAGTCTATCGAATCTCGTCGTTACTCGCTCGCGATCACGAAATCGAGCGATTTTTTCATGGCGTCATCTCCTCTTTTGCCGCCGCTTCCATCGCGACATTGTACTCTTCCATTTCTTTCGCATCCGGCGGTGGGGGACGATTCGTGGTGTCGATCACTTGGCACGGGTTACCCAGGGTGGCGGATCTCTCGCGAAGGTTCGCGATCCTCACCCTGGGATGTGTTGTTGAACGCCGTTGGCGTAAAAACCGAGTCATCTTCGATGACAAGAAATGGCAGCACTTTTGTTGGCGAGAATTCATATTAACCTCCAATTTTCAACAGCCCAGCGTTAGCCCCGGTTCAACGCGAGAACCGTGGCTAACGTTAAAACGGCGAATACACCGAAATACTTTCCCGAATTTGCTTAGGACAGCAGCACCTCGAACCGACACCTGCACGAAGGCAAACGGGATGAGTGATTCACGATCATATCGGTTTCAAGTTGCGTCCGTTCTTCGGGCGACTCGTGGTCTTTCTTGCGGCCAGGAAACAGCCTCAACCCTTAATCATTTCACCGATCTGTTGCAGCAGCATGTCGAACTGCTTCTCCTCGGGCCAATTATAAAAACCTTCGACTTTGCCTTCGGCATCGACCAACACGAACCGCTCGGTATGAAATTTTTTACTGACCGGTTGCCGAAAAATCTCAGCACCGATGCGTTGGATGTACGTCAGGTCGCCGGTCAAGAACAACCACTGGTCTTTGTCAGCGCCGAACCGGGCTGAATACTCCTGCAATACCTCCGGCGTGTCGGTTTCCGGGTCGACTGAAATCGCGACGAATTTCACGCCCTGGTCTTTGAACTTCTCTTGCAGTTCTTGCAGCTTCTGGTTTTGTTTGACGCAGATACTCGGGCACGTGCTGAAGAAGAAACTCACAACATAAGGAGTTCCTTTGAGGTCCTCGCTCGATACCTTTTCGCCGCTGCGTTCGATCAACTCGAACCGGCTCAGCCACTCCTCGTCTTCAGGCGGCTTCGTAGGCGTATGGTTCTCCACGTCCTCGGGTTTCAACGACGCGTTGTCCGCGACCGCGTTCTCATTGCCGTAAACGATCTCGTCCGGACCCGGGCCCTGATCGGATGATCGGAGCCCACGGATGGTGAGGCCGAGAACAACCCCGACGGCAAGAATCAGGACGACGTTGATCGGAGTTTTCATTGGATTGTGTGAGTATGAGCTTGGTTGCGTGAGGAATTTCAGATCATCCGGCGGAAGCGTCCGCCGGAGGTTTTCAAGGCATGACTGCCGTGTCCAACGAGATTGGTGCCTGAGTAGGGATGCTGGTGGAGTACGTAAGCCGGAACAAACGCAGTCGAGCTCTGCAGAGGTGCCACTCGACAAGGGATCTCTCGGTCGCCAGCGTTTTCCTGCAAAATCGGTGCGGCAAAGGTGCCGACGGTCCTCGGCGGATTTCGGTTCGCCGAGGACGATTTTTCATCAAATCATGGGACACGGGAGCCTTGCTTTGAAAAACCTCGATCCTGGGCTCGCCGCACGCTTCGGTCGGATGAACCAGAGTTTCAGATCATTGTATCGACCCGGCGACTGCCCCGCATCAAATACCACGCCACTGCGACAGTCAGTCCCGTCGCGATCAGGGTCACGGTCCAGCATACCGTGGAACTCGGCGCGAACCCGGCGCTGGACAAATCGAGCCCTGGATTGATCAATCGCCGCAGCTCGACCATCGAATAACTGAGCGGATTGGCCTGCATCACTCCGGCGAGAGCCCAACCGCCCCATCCGGCGTCACCCGCCGGACCACTGAGGCTCCATGCGGGAATCGGAAAGAACGTACCCGCGAGCAACCACATCGGCATCAGCCCGAGCATCATGATCGCATGGAACCCCTGCGTGCTCTCCATCGGCCACGCCACGATCATCCCGAGCGCACACATCGCGATCGCGATCACCGCGAGCAACAACATCAGGGCCGGGAACGTCGACGAGATCACCGGCAAGGTCTCCGAACCCGAAACCGCACCGACGAGATAAACCAAACCGAGAAACAACAACGCCTGCACCCACGCGATCGCGCCGCCGCCGAGTACCTTGCCGATCAAAACCGGAAACCGTCCCGCCGGTGAAACGAGCACGGACTGCATGAACCCCTCTCGCCGATCCTCGATCACCGAAATCGTCGCAAAGATCGCCGTGAACAAAACGATCAACGCCACCGTGCCGGGCAAGAAAAACTGCAAGAAACTCTCACCACCCGCCGACGCGAACGAGCCGCTCAAACCGGTGCCGAACAGCAACCAGAACAACAGCGGCTGCAACACCGCCGCGGTGACGCGATTGCGTTGGCGAAAGAAACGAGTCCACTCCCGTCGAGCGAGCATCCACGCCGCACCAGCGCGAGAAGAAAGCGTGAGTTCATTCATAACGTAGGTTGACCGATATCAAGGTCTGTAAAAAAGTCGCCGACCAGTGCCGTGAATCCCGGCAACACACTGCCACCGTCGATCGTTTCCTCTTCACCAACGATGCGAACATCTGAGGTGAGGTCCGTGGTCGATTGATAAACCGCAACAGAGCGATGGACACAATCGACGATCCAAACAAGCTCCACACCATTGTGGAAATATTCGAGTCGCTTGCGAGCCATCTCGGGTCGCGTGTTCCCAGGGCTGAGCACCTCGACCACGAGATTCGGAGCGAGCGTTGGGTAAGGTTGAGTGGGGAATTTCCCATCCGGCAAACGATCGCGACTCAAGAAGGCGACACACGGTGCGCGAGTCGACAGGCTCAGTTGAAAGAATCCATTGGCACCGGAGACGATGCCCAGGTGATTTTGTGTAACGAATGTGCTGATGTTTCGCAGGACGGCACTTGCGATCACGGATGCTCGATCGCTACTTGCTTTTCCTACCAGAGTTCCGTCGACTAATTCGCAGAGACCTTGATTGCTCGATTCATTAACCGAGATGCAATCGGCAAAGGTCGCTTTTCCCAGTGGCGGCGTCGTGCGAACACGATCGACCGAAATCCCACCGAGGACTTCGTCCAACGTGGTGGCAACGGCAGTGTTGATGCTCATGCTGGATTTGAAAGTGAGGACACGACTGTGTTTGAGCTCCCATTGTAGCCGATGATGGGCCAGCGCCGAAATGGTTGGGTCAAAGTTGGACGATGAAAAGGTTGCACTTTGGCAGGTCATGCGGTTTCACCCGTCGACCTGGTTTTGAAACCCCCTTACTAGGGTTCATCCGGCGGGAGCGTGCGCCGGAGGTTTTCCAGGCATGACTCCCGTGTGCAACGAGATTGGTGCCTGAGTTATGGATGCTGGTCGACTACGTAAGCCGGAACAAACGCAGTCGAACTCTGCAGAGGTGCCACTCGACAAGGGATCTCTCGGTCGCCAGCGTCTTCCTGCAAAAGCGGTGCGCCCATGGTGCCGACGGTCCTCGGCGGATTTCGGTTCACCGAGGACGATTTTTTATCAAATCATTGGACACGGGAGACATGCCTTGAAAAACCTCGATCCCAGGGTCGGCGCACGCTTGCGGGCTGTCGATTTAATCGTTTTTACGCCAGCAAAGATTAGCCGATGGGCGTTAGCCCCGGTTGCCGGTGTGATAACCGGGGCTAACGCCCATCGGCTAACTAAATCGACAGGCCGCTTGCGTCGGATGAACCCTTATTGGCGGATCTGCGACTGGTTTGGGGGCATCCTCGATGACCCAAGACTCAAAACCGTTGAATGATCGTCTGTTGTCGAATCCGATCCCCCGCCGAATCATACAAGCGAATCTGGATTTGAACCGCCTTCATCCGAGCCGTCCCCGTCGGCGGTACCGCATTGATCGGCTCGACTTCACTGAGCCGCTCCAATCGCCCCTTGTCCAAAATCCTCGAATCGGGCAACACGTCCCTCTTGATCAAAATCATCGTTGAGGTAATTCAGCGTGAACGTGTCGTAGACCGGTTGGAAGAACGAATTCAACATCTCCGAACCGCCGTCCTTTGTCGTTCCGTCAGCCCTCAGTCGCGGACAATCACGCTGGCTTGCTTGATCTGTCTCGTGACTGGATTCCCTAAACGAATCGACACCTGCACTGCTTCGGGGGCGGTAATGAACGGTGGCAGCGTTTCACGTTCGCCGATGTCATCTGGCCCGAACCGGCCCCGCGCCGCAACGAGTCCGCCTTGATAGATTCCGACTCCATCGACTCCGTCGATCCCAAGATCGGCAGTCACGCCTGTGCTCGTTGACCAACGCGTGCCTTCCAATGTGGCGCTGATTCGTCCCTGCTGAAAGCCATCGTTTTCGTAGAAGGAGGTGTAGGTGTCAAAAGCGGGTTGGAAAAGTGAAATCGAGTTGCTGCCGTTCGTCACCAAACGACCCGATCGGTACAACGGATTGGAGTATGACTGCGCCGCATTGCTGTAGAATTCCAGCCCAGAGAAAGGAGTGAACAGGTAATTGGATCCGATGGTATTCACCGCCGTCGTATTCACCAGATCGAGATGGCGTTCCTGCCACCCGCGGAGGGAACCGCCCGCCAGCGTGGGATAGCAAAGATCAACAAATCCACCGCGCATCACCGGCACATCCGACACCACGATGGCTTCGATTAATGACTGTCGATACGCAGCGTCGTTCGGACTGATGACCAACCCAGCGTTGCTGAATAAAGGGACCTCGGAATCGTAAACTTTCAAATCAAACGCCAACGCGTTGTTAACTAACGCGTCTTCACCGAGGCGATCTCTCCCCCTTTCAGCGCTCGTCACGATGGATGACGGAGGATTGCCGAAGTTGCCGAGTTCCCACATTTTCAAGTCTTACTGTGACCCGAATTGCCTCTGGTTTCATCGGGAACGGAGCCGAAGTTTCTCGTTCATTTTCGTCATCCGCACTTACCGAGTTACGAAAAAGCGGCGTTATCGAGGGTGCCGGAGGCGTCGTGCCAGGCACGGCCGGCGAGTCAAGGCCATCAGCCCCGAGGTCAACAAAATTTGCCTCTGCCGGATTCAAAACCTGCCAAACTGTGCCGTGATATAGCGAAGACCGAAATCGACGTCCTTGATAAAATCCGTCACGTTCGTAGGCCGACGTGTAGGTATCAAATGCGGGCTGAAAGAGTACGATCTGGTTTGCTGTGTTAATGACCAAACGTCCCGATTTCAGTAACGAATTTGAGTATGCCCGCTGAGCCACACCGGGGAAGGTCGTTACAGCAGCGTTACTTGCCGCATCCTTGAACTCAAGACCCGAGAAATCGGATTGGAGCCTCGACGCTCGGAATCCTCCTGTAAGGGCGGCGAACGATGTTCCACCCGTCGCAATGGTTCGTTCCTGCCATCCTCGTGTCGGTCCACCAGCGAGTACGGGATAGGCGAGATCAACAAAGCCTCCCCCGGGAATCAATTGAGGCAGCGCACCAGTCCCGTCCAATACCTCTCGATACCCCGCATCGCCCGGTCCAACAAGCAGATTGGACGTGGGCAGGTAGAACGCAGCATTCGGGTCGAATATCTGAACGTCCAACGCTCGGCAATTGTTGGCAATCACATCCTCTCCGCTACGGATTCCGGACAAGACAAACTCACGTCGTAGATACCCTGCCCAGTCTGACGGAGTCACAACCGGTTGTGCGGTCGTGCCTGAGTAAGGAGGGCGATACGAAGGTGGCGAACCTGCTTCTGTTCCATCTGTCGAATTCACAATCAAATCAATCGGCATTTCCAAAGCCAGAATTGGCATTGAGGTGTCTTCCGCCTCTACAAGACCTGGATTCAGGAGTGGTGGTGGCCCCCAAGGCATCCTCACATGTCCAAACCGATTGTGAGGTTGCGCTAAATCACTCAACGAATTAGCAACAACGGTCGATGAGGCACTGAGATTGGGCGTTCCATTCGGGTTCAAGCTACGCCGAACCGAAAGGTCACAAAGTTGATGAACGCCAGCCATTCCGGTTTGCCAATGGGTTCCCGGTGTTAATCCCAAAACCGCACCACTCGTTGAGAGATTGAGATCTGGGCGGATCAAAAGGACACGACGATAGAGTAGCAACCGATCCGGTAGATTATTCCCGTCCGCATCGACGACCGCTCCACCGGCCGCAGTGCGTTCGGGGTTTGTAAAGTAAACGATTTCAGCGTAGCGAGATCGAATTACGACGGGTGTGGAGTCGGTGACAATCGGATCGAGTACGAATGCAGGCACCTTCCCAGTAAACCAACTTCCGGGCGGTGCAATAGCCGTAAAAGCTAAGTAGTCATCAATATCACCGTATCGATTGTCCTCTGCGATAGTTGAACCATCGACAATTCCCGAATTATAACGACCAAACAGAGTCGAGGTCGCATCGGTGCACGGCCCTTCGTAATATAGCACGTAACCGTTCGGCTCGGGATCGGCACCGTCGACTGGATCAAGTGATACCGTACAGCGACGCAGTTCGTCATTGAGCCGAGTCACGATATCCCGTAAATCACTCGACAACGTCAAACTGCCGCGACTATCACGCACACGTTCACCAACGAAGGCAAATGCTCGAGCGACCGCCACCATCATTAGCAGAGTGATCGCCATCGCAACCATCATCTCGACCAGCGTGAATCCATTTGAGGAACGATTGCGCCACAACTTGGTTTTCGGTGAAAAACTCATTGATAGTACCTCTCAAAGATAACGGTATTGCGTGAGTTCAAATCCATGCCAGGCACAAACCCAACGGGAATTGAGCGATCGATAATGAACATCGCGTTATGTCTTCGGGCCTCACCCGTCGACTCTCCGTACTCCGCTCCCAGACTGTCGACATTGTTAGCATCGACTTCAAAGAAACCGAGTGTGAGGCGGACCAAGAATACTTGTGAATTATCCGACACCAGATTAGGCATCCTCATGAGTGTTTGGTAACGCATGAACGAATTGCGGTTGCGGTCAAGATGAGGATCGACCGGTGGTGTCACACCGGTATTCCATGTTGGAGACTTGGCCGCGCCACGAACGAACTGTGGACCTACGTTGACCGATCCACCCTGGTCCGGATCGTTTGTATCTAAAGCACCATTGCCGCGGAGAAGGGTTCCATTGACAGGTCGGCGTCGGAGTCGGGCCGTGGCCGTTGGGTCTCGAACCTCCGGCGCGAGTCTCGCCGATACCGCGTCCCGAAACATCCCTGCAAACTGTGTTGGGAAAAGTGGATCTAAATGGTTCGGGTCGTAGTTGTAGGGGCCAGGGCTGGTCACACGCGTTTCCGGAACTGGAACATACCCACGCCTGGCAAGTGTGAAATCATCAAATGCCAACTGCGTCGCCACTCCACCACTCGCTGGGTTCGTGTATTCGGTTCCAAACATGTGCCCCTGCATCAGACCTCGCCACACAGGGAACTCTGAAAGCGTATTCAGATTGATGCGTCCGTTTCGAATATTCCCATATTTGATATTAAACGGAGCCGCTAACAACGGATTCAGGTCTGGCGATGTAGCGACCGATGACGGCAATATTACTTCAACTTCTCCGCGAAACGGGGGCAGTGTGTGTACGTAGTCAAACAAGCGTACAAATCCTGCTGCCTCGTTCGAGTCTCGGTCGCTATGGAAGAAATTAAGCAAATGCCGGAACGCGCCATGAAACTCCGCGATATTTGTCCGATCAGTTGGGAAAACGATGGGGTCTACTCCAGTTGGAACAGTTGTGAACTCCTCAAAAAGACGGCCCTGCGAACAGGCAGGAACCATCATTAATTCGAGTGGAGTCGCAAAGTCGCGGTTGAGCCAAGGGTGAATCGCATACGGAATTTGAGGCTGGCCCCGATCCGTTCCTCTCACGGCTGTTGCGGATGCATCGCTTCCTACACTCGCCGAAAACCCAGTAAACCCACCAACGGCTGGGTTTACTGGGAACTCAGCCGTGTTTAGAAAACTCAGCGAATTGTAGAAAGGCGTATTACCTGGGAATGAGAAATAGTTTGGCGTCGTTCCAAGAGGCACCAATTCGTCTGCTGGGTTGGAAGTTGAATACGAGAACAATGCATTCTGATCAACTGCTCCGATTTTCCCGTCGCGCTGCCGCGAGCGCCGCGCATAGTCAACAACTGTGGGAGGGTTGACGATCGTCGAATCGAGTTCTTCACCGCTAAAAACAGTTAGGTCGATTGGCATCCAGTCAACGGTTCGATATGGATTTGTGATCGAATTATAAGCCTGCAACGGATCGGCGAGCCTCTGAAGAAATACCGAACAATACTCTGGAACAGTGCCTAGGAAGGGTTCCCCTGGAGCTAATGTCGAACGCGGGATGCGCTCATACACCGGCCGCACGTCAAGCGGCTCGTTCAACGCCGTATTATCCGTCGCGGAGTAATCTAAATAGGCATCCGTACGTGGGTAGTTCGCATTAGTTGCACCACCGTACCTGAGCGACGGCTGCGGATAATAACTTACCGAATTTGGCATCGGCTCTGAAATATTCAGCCCCACGAAATTATTGTCGAAAACACCCGGTGTCCAACCTGGCGGAGGAAACGTCCCAATGACGATCGGCTGCGACACAGGGTATCTCGCCGGTGAAACATTGCCCAAGGCAGGTGTGGTTTGAGTGCCGCCCGCCGAACCATCGTACTGATACTGGAGAACTCCTACCGACGGGGTTGCAACAAACCGATGATCAGATGGTTTCAACGGAACTGCCGTAAATACCTCGGACCCAAGGTTCGTCGCCAATCGCGGTGCAATCGCCAGGAATTGTCCAGGAACAAGTGAATAGTTGCCGGAGAACAGAGTGCCATTAACGCTGTTTGGCGCGAAAAACACATCATTCTCTCTGTTGACCATGTCGGGCACGAGATCTGTCAGCGGTTTGATGCCACCGACAGTACTTGTGAAATTACGAAACCATATAAAACGATGTAATTGGACAGGTGGTGCTGTACTGTCGAGTTCATCGGGATTGCTTGGCTCGAACGAGGCACTGTCGAGAAGCCTAGCTCTCAACTCCTGCGGCGATTCTGCCGCGCCGGCATACGGTTCTTCTGCCGGATCCGCGCCCACTGCAAGTTCTGGATGCGGTTCGCTAATCGCGATTCTCCAAACCGGAATGCCACCTGGTGCGACTGCGTCAAGATGAAGTGCCGAAATTCCGTTCGCATTTGTCGTGTAAAATTCTTGAGGAACCGCTTGATTAGTAGACTGGTCGTTTGGAGTTGCAGGCGTTGTGGTAGTGTCATAGCTCGCGTTTGAGCGTGGGCAATAAAGCTCCAAGAATAACGATCCTTGGGGAATTCGCACTTGGTCTGTCGTTGTGTCCGCGCCTGACAAGTTCTCGGTACTTGAATCGCGAGTTGTGTCTTTGACACGGACATCATGGAATGCCAAACTCTCGCTTAAGAGAAGTTCCGGAGCCTCGACACCCCACACAATATTCTCGAGATTAGTCGCGTCTGGTGACCATCCACTTGCATCGAAAGGATCTGGGTCAAAAACAAATCGAGTCATGATGGAGTCAGGGTCTCGATAATCAACGACATTGACTGCCCACTGCGCAAGCTTTCTCGCACGATACAGAGCAGGATTTGTTGGTGTGGTCGTATCGAGTACCGGAAACTGATAATCCCTTGTTAAAATCATCATCAGTATATAAAGATGGCGAGCGTAAAGTTCGCGACCCGTTACGCTCTCGCCAAACTGATAATTTGGTGAATACCCGGTGAAATTACTTGGAACAGTTTGATTGGAACCTGCGGGAACTCGAAAGGCGTCAATGACAGGCGAAACTGCCGTTTCAGCGAAAATTTCGGTGGGTTCATCAATCACGCTGTTTGGAGGTGCGGTATCATCAACTCCGTTTCCGAATCGGCGATTCACGTCGAGTTTTCTTCCCAATCGTAATTCGGGCGCTACCAACGACGCGACAAGTGCGTCAGGTACCGCAGGAAATTCGTTTCGCAGAGTCGCAAACGGTGATTTGAATAAAGGCGTTTGGCTAAACGCCGGGGCAGAATCATCGGAAACACTAGTTGTCGTCAGCGATCTTGCAATTTCAGGATTCGTCTGCAGCAACGCGGCGAGCTGGGACCGCAGGCGTTCAGGCAGTAAGTCTTGATCAAATTCATTCGATCGCAAAATTGCTTCGAGTTCATCGTGTGTGAAAAGAGAATCACCTCCCAGTCTACCTGTTGGGTCGCTTTCATACGGGTCATTCACGGCCTCGTCGACCGCTTCCATCACGTTTACCGTCGTCGTGTTATCTGCAGCAATGCGTGTCCCCGAAACGGCAGCAACCAATTGACCCGATCGACCGATTGCGATGCCACCACGTCCAAACGGATCGCTCGAGTAACCATAACCAGCACGTGCCGTGTGAATGGGTTGGCGATTTCCAAATCGCAAAACGTCTAAACCATCGGCGATATCCCGACCGGGAGCCGGGTTGATTATCGACGCACCCGATTGTGATTGATATCTCTGTGTTAATAGGGGGACCAAATCTGCTTCTGGAAAAGCGATGTCAGCGGGCCCGTACCCGAGACCTCGGAAAACCGTCCGTGTGTTGATAGTAGTAGCAGCACCATATTGACCTCGAGTTCCTGCCCACAACGCTAAGTTGCTTTCTAACCCAGGAGTAGTTGCATTCAAGGCACGATTATGGTGCGCATTGAGATTCAGGCGAGCGCTTAGATCTTCAATCATCGGTGCAACCAGCGGTCGCAATAGCTTGCCATCAGGAGCAGTGATTAGCGGAAGCCGAAGGTCAATCCAAATGCTGTCGGCAAACCCGTCGGAGTCGTTGTCGACGTCATACGGAAGGCCTGCGGGCGTCCCGTCGCCAATCAGCGCCCTTGCTAACTGGTCAAACCGTGCGTGACTTCCTGCTTGCATTAACAATGGTATTCTAAGAGCAAAGCTTGGATTGCCTCCAGTGAAACGTTCGTTGATCGCCGCCGAAGTGGTTGAAAATTGTGTAGCAGCGAGCGGAATAGGGCGAAACGTTCCTCGTGCAATACTTGCCATGGCGTCTCGGTACTGCACGTTGTCTATCGTCGTCGCTGTCCAATCTGTTTCACTATTGAGAATATAGTTCAACACCGACGGTCGGTGGAAAGAGGGGATCACTACCCCGTCACGGTGGCGATGACTCAGAAACCAATTGTTAAAGTCCGCAGCGTCGTAACCTTCATCAAAATCACCTCGGCCTCGGGTACCCGCCATTTTATCGACGGTTCCCGGAAGATGATTGGGTTGAATAGCCATTGGCAGCGCCGCAACTCCAATTCCGGCTGGAATGCCTAAGTTCAGGTTATTACTTCCTGCAATTGCCGGCTGATTTATTTCGCTACCCAAAAAGCCTATGCCAGCCGCGTTTCGTGGGATTCCGTTCATCGCCAACGTGTCCGTGTTTATGATGTCACTTGCAGCAAAACGAGGCTCGAGTTCGAAAATAACTTGGTGTACGCCACCGACGAACAGGGATCGAATGACTCGATAAGAACGGTTTTCGAGCGTTCCGTTTAAAAAAGTAATGATTCGACCCGCGTAAACGTCGTTCAGGCTAGGCGGAGGGATCGGGATTCCGGAGATCCCAACTTTCACATAACCAGTTGGATTTCCTCCTGAATCGTTGATGGAAACCGATGTGGTAACAGCAAGGTTTCGTTCACCGTCGAAGCGACCGTAGTAGTCACTTAGCAAATCTTCACCCCAGAATGCGTTTGTTCCGTCGTCCGTCCCCCGGATCAGTGTCATTAACGCTTCGTCAATGATCCCATTGACGTCAGGACGGTGTATGTTCCGAGCTGAGATGGTAAATGAAGATTCTCGCGATTGGTTACTAAACACAAGATACGCCGCGATCAGCACGCTGAAGAAGGCCAGCGAACTTAGGACGACTAACAAAATGATGCCGGCTCGTGGTTGCTTGCGGTTCATCGGATGACTCATTCGAAAAGGCGCCCGTGACGTGGAACGCCCAGGACGTGGAGAGAAGATATTGAGAAGCTTGAGGAGTGGAATCAAAAAGTAGCGAGTGAAATTGTGGTCTCGTTAACCATCACCACATCCTCGACTAATGTGGCATAAGTTAACGAATTCTGATTTGCGTTATTTGAAGGGTCTGCGCTGAACTGCCAGTCAGGTCCATCGAGCATTACCGTTCGTGACCACACTGTCGAATTGCCACTTCTGCTGACGGAACTATCCGCATTAGGAACAGTAAGGGCATCAATAGTCTGGTTGTTAGTTGGCGTGTAAATCGTTGCGTCACCATCGGTGCCCACAACTCGATACCAACGATGAACTTGCGATGCAATAATTTCGTTTGCGTTTGTCGCCCCGGGAGGCCCAGGCAATACCGTGCGTGAGAGCATCAACCAGTCTCCACTAGTCAAATTAGAAAGTGTATTTCCGGAGGACAATAGCCGAACCGATCCACCAGAACCTCCTAGGAATCCGACGTGGGACACAACCAGTGCCACTCGCTCCGCCAATGCATTCGCGTCCGGAGTATCTGCGACTGCGCTTGGGAATTCTGTGACACGCTCTCGCCCTTGGAACACCACTACGGACAAGGTTGCGTAGCGAGACTCACTATCTGGGTCGACGGTAATCATCCAGTTGTACGCGCCCGTTGGAATGCGTTTTCCATACCCAAAGTTACTTGACGTCGTTGCCATCAGGCCAGTCATCACCGAAGGAATTGAGCGGTCTTTCGGTCGCACTTGCGAGATATCATCTGCACTTTCAACCAAAGTTCGTGCAATTTCAAATTGCTGCGCCGCAGTTAGACTGATAATTCCGCTCAAACCAACGCGCTGAAGTCTTGGCTGGCGAAGAAAACCCGGGGTGTTTGTATAGGTAGTGGATGGGTCCAGCAGTGGATCATGATTCAGATTGTAAAACGGGAACACTGAAAGATCGTACCGCTCGAATGAAGGGACGGACGCACTGTTGACGAGAAGTGGATCAAAGCAGAACGGTTGAATAACTGGATCGGCAGCAGTACCAAGTTGAAGCGAAGGGCCACTTAATGCGCTATCTCTGATGATTTTCCTTGCTAAAATTTCACCCGAAACCGTATTGGAAATTGCCGTGGCAGTATCGAAATCCAATGAGTCTTGAGCGCGACGCCCCGCCAGAGGCAAGATTGAAGTGAGGCCCACCATGCCAATCAGGATGACACCAATCGCGAATGTCACTTCGATTAAGCTAATGCCGCCACGTGTCAGAGGATCGTTCGAAGCATTCATGTTTATTGCGATACTGAGTCGGAGAAAGTTGCGAAAATACGTGCATCCTGCATTGCCGCACCGAACGCGGCAGTCGTCGGATCAGTGGGATCAGCAGGAATCGTTCCGATCGACGCGTTGCTCACCGTGCTAACTTGGCCAGATGCCGGGTTTACAACCAACCAAAGGGCGTCGGATTTCGTGACGTTCGCTGTCAGTGTTCGGTCCGCTGAAAACAGATTTTCGCGGTCCGGAGCAGTTGCGCCCTCGACGGAAGCAACTCCATCGATCTCGCCAATACAAAAGAAGATCAAACCCATTGGATAGATCCGATCGTTCGCGGCATTAAAGATGACCTGAGAAACGGTTCCATCGGGGCTGAATAGCAAATCGATTGAGCGAGGAATTACGGAAGCATCGGTAGCGGGTGCGAACTGACTTCCGGCTACGCCAATCCCAGAGTAATTCAGATCGACTGCCATCCCACCTGGTAGCGAGAGCGTTTTGCTCGTTGATGGAACAGGACTGCGGTGGATTCGGTATTTCACTGCCCCACCCGTTGCAGACGACGTTGCTGCATCGGGAAAACGATTGACGAAGATCGACCCAGCTACATTGACTCTCTCAGACAGATCAAAAGTTACTGGAACCAACGAGCCAGTGACTGCCCCTATTCCGCCAATCGCAACGGAGCGTCCGCCAGGCAATTCAAGCAAGTCGCCAACTTTGATTGGCGACAAATAATCATCAGTTACAGGAGCGGTGTTGAGGATGTTGGAACTTAGATACAGAAGCGGGCTATCCGCCGTATCGAATACCGCACTGTTAATAATCGGCGAACCCATTAACTCCGCCGAGGCATCGACAGCATCACCGGAGTAAGCTGGAACGCCAACGAGTTGACGCACACGCACGCAGGTCGAACGCTTGTAATTAGATGTTCCAAACCTTTCGAAACGCACGCCAACCGTACGTCCCTCACCAATCGCACGACTGCGAGCCGCATTGACAAATGCCTCTAAACTCTGGGCCGTTCGACTCGTCTTCTGATCGCTAATAAGTCCCTTGACGACTGGCAGTGCCACGGCAATCAATAGCATGAAAATGAACATGACTACCAATAGCTCGATGAGTGTAAACGCTCGTAATCGAGTGTTCGATAATTTTGATCGATTTCGGGAAAATGGAACGTTCATTCGGACACCGCAAGAGAGTAATTCGTGATATTGTCCACGCTCGTTTCAATATTGGTGACTGCACCAGGAAGTGAAGTCGGGGGGGGGCTGTGCCTAAGGAAAGGGTCAGGAAATCTGTAGGGATCAGAGCGTCCCAGCCTTTCGTCGCCAACCTTTGTCGCCGTCCCGGTGTCCATGTCAGTCAATGGCCAGTTTTGAGCCTGATACTCGACGCTGTTTGAACTCAGTGCTATGCCGTGCTCTTGGTCCGAACCAGCAGACACGATCAGTGGCCGCATTGCCCAGGGCCGTGTTACCGACGACACCGAATTACCAAAGTCCACTTGAAACGGATCAAATTCGTCGGGGATTGTCGTGTCAACCAAGTCGCTATCTAAAAATCCGACTGGCCAGCGGATGAAACCTAGCGGGTTACCCCACCCATCGAGTATTTCGGGCATTCCGTCATTATCTAGGTCACCGATACTCGAATTTGGGATGCTATCAATTGCGGGAGAACCATTTGAAAACGAGGTTGCCATGATCATGTAAAGACATTCTGCACCTTCGTAAGTTGTCGACCAACTGGAACCTGAACTCGTGAATCGTTCGAAATACATATTTGACTTCTGGGACCGGTTCCATGTGATGTCAGTCTCCGATCGGCTTGCGTACTGACGAATAGCCTTGCCTGCCGCATTCGAAATGACTCGATTCGCAACCGCTCTGATTCTGACCGCAGGTGTTGGCGACCCAGGAGGAATTAAAACGTCAAGTTGTTTATCAGGGAGTTCCATCCGCTGCAGATCGCGAACCATGATCAACCGGACGCGAGCTGCCTCCGTAACGAGTACCTCATTGCTGACAAGGATGTCCGGTGTTGATGGATTGCTGTCATGATCAACGAGCATGCTTGTAATCGGAGCATTAACCGCAAACGCACGGTACTTGTAAGACTCATACTTCTCTTGAATCACGCTATCGCAGGCTGCGATGATGGATCGGGTGCGGGATGCCCGTGCCGTCGTTGTCACACCTTGAATTGCGGTAAGGACCATGCCGCCCATCAGTCCGATGATCACGAGGACGACCAATATCTCGACAAGGGTGAAGCCATGCCCACACCGCGACCGCTGGAGTGGCTTTCGATTTTCCCGCGAAATTGAAGTTGAATTGATAATGCTCATGGTATGTCATCCACAATTTCAGCTTTGCTAAAGTTCGCGATGTTGTCAGCAACGAACTCGTCAGCGTTCCCCCCAAGTGAGTTTTCTTGAAATTTCGATACTGTGCCGATTTTGAGCGCCCCCGCAGTAGCTACATTTATTCGCGGCGCAAGTGCGTCCCCACTTGGGTACTGGAAATACACAGGCCGGTCTGCTGCATCACCGACATCCGTTAAATCCACTTGCCCGAAACTATCGTCCATGCCCGCAGAAATCACTTGGAAGGTATCTGGATTTACAAACTGCCAAGACTGCAAAGCATCCGGTAGTGATAGAAAATTTGCAGTCGTCGTTACCTTCTTTACCAAATCAGAGATGTAAGGCCGAACAAACCCAAATCCTGACCCCGCGTAGCCGTTCATGCCAAGTGTGGCATGCTGTTTACGGTAAGTTCTCGCGTCAAAGTAAACAAACGGAGCGCCACCTTCGCGAGCCAAATAAGTGGGGACTAGGTCACCAGTGCCTGATTCTTCAGATGATATATACCGATTCGTGGGGCTCAATGCAGCGGAAGAGTTAACAGAGCCAATCGTCAATCGCTCGGCAGCAAAATCAAAGAGTTTATTTGTTCGATCGCTGTTAATCTGGTAGTTGGTCGGTGTCCGTTTTTCAATGCTCGTCGCGGCGAGGTAAGTGCCACTGCCGATCCAGTCAAGTGGTCCGCCAGGCGCAGTGAAAGGCCGTTGGATATCATCGCTGTAACCTCCTAAGCACCAAACCAGTGCTTCGGCGCGGTCGATGATAGTGGGGTCAAAGGATACTCCTGTGCCGACCATCGCATCCAATAGTCCGGCCTCATCTTCTGACATACGAGGGAAAACCTTGCGGTAGTGCCGGTCAATCACTGATTTGTCACTGAAATCCGGTGGGTAATCTCCGTACTTCAAACTGTACTTGTCAATTGCGGACGCAATTGAGTTCACTTCTAATTTAATTGCCGCAACATTGGCTCTGTACACGCCACCTTGAATCGCTGGCACGGCGATACCCGCCAAAATGCCGATGATCGTGATGACGACGAGGATCTCGACGAGCGTGAAACCGGATCGGGAGGGGACGGGTGACAGCGGACCGGTGGCAGGTCGCTGGCGGTGTGTCGGGCGTGGCATTGGACTGGTCATGGCTACAAGCCTGAGGGAGGAGTGGGATGGAGTGGAGAAGAGTTGGCGACTGGCTTTTGGTTGGTTGACGCCTCGCCCGAAGCGGGCATCGGCTGGGACTCGCGATCACAGAGCGATCGGTCGACAATGACTAATCGCTAATTTTCGTGGGGAAATTGGGGCAGAGAGTGGAGTTAGTTTGTGGGGCGTTGGGTTCGTCGGGGTGGTAGTAACTCATTTGGCCTTGAAGATCGCATTGCCAGCATTCGATGGCACCGGCTTCCAAGTACAATGCTCGTTTGAACTCCATTTCGGAGACGGTGTTGCTCAGGCTGAGGACCTCGACGCAGATTTCAGGTGGCAACTCGGCAACGATCTCATCGTTCATTTCTTCCATACGACTGCGTGAATACCAGCCGACGTCAACAACTTTGACTCCGTCGCTGGTGATGACTCCGCACTCGGTGACCGAGAACTCGCCGAGATACTGCTCTAACAAAACGGCAATTCGCGATTGTCGGCGACTGTGAACGAAGGCTGCTGGAGGTGACATGATGATTTGACCCTGAGCATTCGTTTCCAATCTTCCTTGGTATTCCGCTAACCAACGATCACCCACGACTTCCGCCCAGCGGTTTTGATGAAACGCAAGCGACGATTCGCGATCCGGTAAGGTGATAGTGAGTTGCATTGGTTGGCTGTTGTTAGGTGACGCCTCGCCCGAAGCGGGCATCGGCTGGGACTCGCGATCGCAGAGCGATCGGTTGACAATTGCTAATCGCTAATCTTCGCGGGAAAGTTGGGGCAGAGAGTGGAGTGAGTTTGGGGGGTATTGGGATCGTTGGGGCGGTAGTAGGTCATTTCGCCTTGGAGGCCGCATTGCCAGCATTCGATGGCGCCGGCTTCGAAGTACAACGCTCGTTTGAATTCCATCTCCGCCACCGTGTTACTGGGGCTGATCACTTCGACGCAAATTTCGGGGGCGATGTCGCAAGCAATTTGCCCTTGAACCTGGCTGTGTCTCGAAGCCGAGTACCAGCCGACATCGATCGCTTTGACGCCGTCGGAGGTGCCGACCGGGCATTCCGGTTTGGCACGACCGCCGAGCAAACGACGAAGTTGGTAAACGACTTCACCTTGGCGATCACTGTGAGACTCGGCAGCAGGAGGACTCATCGTAACTTGGCCAAATGCGTTGGTTTCAATTCTGCCTGGGTAAACTGCCATTTCGGGATCGGCTAAAACCTCCGCCCAACGCTGGCGATGAAACGCCAGCGTCGATTCGCGATCCGGAAGAGTGAGGGTGATTGACATGATTGGATGGCGGTTGGCGGTTGGATGAATGACTGGTTGGTTGGTTGAGGCCTCGCCCGAAGCGGGCATCGGCCGAGACTCCCGATCGCAGAGCGATCGGTCGACAATGATTAATCGCTCATCTGCGCAGGAAATTCAGGACAGAGGATGGAGTGGGTTTGCTGCGTGTTGGGATTCGTGTGGTGGTAGTAGGTCATTTGGCCTTGAAGACCGCATTGCCAGCATTCGATGGCGCCGGCGTCGAAGTACAAACGGAACTTGTGTTCGATCTCTTGGGGTCTGTTCGAGGGACTCAGGACTTCGACGCAGATCTCAGGTGCGTGTTCCAATACGGCGGGGTCTTCTAATGATTTGAAGAACGCAGGACTCAACCAAACCACGTCGATAATCTTGACCCCGTCACTGGTGATGACTCCGGTTTCCACAGCGGTCTGACCTCCTAAGTGCTGGGCCAGCATCGAGGCGATTCGTGTTTGATAGTGACCATGGAAAAAACGTCCGGGAGGTGACATGACAATCTGTCCAAACGCGTTCGTTTCGACCCGCCCCGGGAAACTCGCCAATAACGAATCGGCAAGCACTTCCTCCCACCGCTGGCGGTGAAACGCCAGCGTGGATTCGCGATCCGGAAGAGTGAGGGTGAGTTGCATGGTTGTTGGTTGTTGGTTGTTGGTTGTTGGTTGTTGGTTGTTGGTTGTTGGTTGTTGGTTGGAAGCCAACCGCTAATCGCTAATTTCCACAGGAAATTCAGGGCAAAACTCGGAACGGGGTTTGGGGACGTCGGGGGCATTCTGGTAGTAAAAGGTCATTCGGCCTTGCTGGTCGCATCGCCAGCATTCCATCGCGCCGGCTTCGAAGTACAACGAGCGTTTGTGTTGCAGTTCGTTTTCAGTATTGGATGGGCTGACGACTTCGACGCAAATCTCGGGGGCTTCTTCGTACGCTTGCTGACCCCGGACTCGCGCATATCGCTCGGCCGAAAACCAAGCCGCGTCGCAAGCTTTGACTCCGTCGATCGTGGAGATCGGGCACTCCCCAAAACCCTCTCCGGGTAACCCCCGTTCCGCCAACAGTCTTTCGAGCAGCCCGCCGATGCGGAACTGGCGTTTGCAATGAGAACCGCTGGCGGGTGGTGACATGAGGATGTTTCCAAACGCATTGGTTTCGATCCGCTCATCGCAAGCATTCCAACGTGGATCGGCAAGGATCTCACCCCACCGCTGACGGTTGAACGCCAAGGTCTCTTCGCGGCTCGGTAAGTGGATGGTGAGTTGCATGGTTGGCTGTTGGCGTTTGGCTGTTGGCGTTTGGCGTTTGGCTGTTGGCTGTTGGCGTTTGGCGTTTGGCGTTTGGCGTTTGGCGTTTGGCTGTTGGCTGTTGGCTGTTGGCTGTTGGCTGTTGGCGTTTGGCGTTTGGCGTTTGGCGTTTGGCTGTTGGCGTTTGGCTGTTGGCGGGGACTCGCGATCGGCGGAGCGAAAAGCCAAAAGCTAATCGCCAAAAGCCAACCGCAGGCCACAGGCCTAAGTCAGGCCGGTGATGAGTTCCACCAGGGGCATGAAGAGTGAAATGACGATGAAGCCGACGGCGAGGCCGAGGAACACGATCATGATGGGTTCCATCAATGCCGTGAGACTGTCGGTCATGATCCGGACTTCCTCGTCGTACGTGTCAGCGACTTTGTAAAGCATCGTGTCGAGTTCGCCGGTCTCTTCGCCGACGTCCACCATGTTGACGACGAGGTCGTCGACGACCCGGCCTCTGATTTTCGTGAGATAATACAGGACGCACATCACCATCCCGCCGAGGATCATGTACAACGCCATGAACGTCAGCGTTTGTACCATCCCGTCTTTGTCGAGTTTGCTGCCTTTACTCGTCAACGCCACGCTCATCACCATGACGCCGGGGAACGATCCGAACAACGCCCAGAACACGGCGGCCATGGGGTGGAACCCAAGCGTGGAGTGTTCGGCCAACGGTTTACTAATGACTTCGCCTTCGCGGATTTGCTCGGCGACCTTCGTGTACAGTTTCTCGAACATCGCGTTGCCCGCCGTTTCACGAGTGATGTTCAACCCTTCCATGATCGGCACCCCGGAACTGATTAGCGTCCCGAGTGTCCGCGTCGTCCGGGCGAGAATGTTCTTCTCAATGAGCGCACCGAAAATCGGTACTCGCAAGATGAACATGTCGAACCCGACGCGGCCCTGTTTGAATTTCTTGATCAGTTTGATCAGGATCAACCCGCACACCGGCATGGCAATCAGCAAGAACCAATAACCGGCGATGTAATTACTCATCGCGATGAGCAACTGGGTCGGCGGTGGGAGGGTCAACCCGAACTCTTCGAACATCGTTTCGAACGTCGGCACGATGGCGATCATGATGAACGTTAGGATCGCGATCGCGACGAGCACGACGATGACGGGATAGATCAACGCCCCTTTGACTTTGCGTTTGAGCGACTCGGAACTTTCAAGGAAATCGGCGAGCCGGTTGAGGATGGTTTCCAACGCACCGCCGGCCTCGCCGGCTTTGATCATGTTGACGTACAACCGGTTGAAGACCTTCGGGGATTTGCCCATCGCTTCGGACAACGTCGCCCCGCCTTCGATCTCGTCGCAAACGTCCATCAGGGAGTTCTTGAGTTTGCCAGGTTTCTGGTTCTGTTCCAAAATCCGGAGGCTGCGGAGGATCGGCAACCCGGCGTCTTGGAGGATCGAGAGCTGGCGGGTGAACGCACAGATGTGTTTGGTCTTGGCACCGCCCATGGCGAACGGACGTTTCCGTTTGGCGCCCTTGGCGACTTCCCCCGCCGCGAGTTTTTTCTCGGCGATGTTAGTGACGAAGTAACCCATCTGACGGATGGTGGTTTGCGCCTCGTCTTCGTTGGCGGCATCGATTTCGTCCCGGATCTCAGTTCCGGTCGCGTCCATCGCTTCAAAGGTATAAGTGGGCATCGCTTCGCTCGGGGGTTTGGCTGTTGGCTGTTGGCGGTTGGCTGTTGGCGTTTGGCGTTTGGCGTTTGGCTGGTGGCTGGTGGCTGGTGGCGGTTGGCTGTTGGCGGTTGGCGGTTGGCTGGTGGCTGGTGGCTGGTGGCTGGTGGCTGGTGGCGGTTGGCGGTTGGCGGTTGGCGGTTGGCTGGTGGCTGGTGGCTGGTGGCGGTTGGCTGGTGGCTGGTGGCTGGTGGCTGGTGGCTGGTGGCTGGTG
>Ga0163216_100599_pt1 | contig 48344 bp, 55 predicted proteins | sample SynspAceP_FD_167610 | JGI IMG/M metagenome (GOLD analysis project Ga0163216, IMG submission 167610) | Saline lake microbial communities from Ace Lake in Antarctica - Synechococcus sp. Ace-P (Illumina Assembly) | ecosystem: Environmental > Aquatic > Non-marine Saline and Alkaline > Saline ...
GGCAGGTCACCGGCCATCGAAAGTTCACCATGGCGACAAAGATCGACGCCTATTTTTGTGATCCTCAGTCACCTTGGCAAAGAGGGAGTAATGAAAACACCAATCGACTTCTTCGCCAATACTTCCCGAAAGGCGTTGATATATCGGGCTTTAGTCAGGCCGAGCCGAGCGCCGTGGCCCGCCTGCTCAACGAGAGACCTCGAAAGACCTCGCAATATCAAACCCCCGCAGAGAAATTTGAAGCGTGTCTTGCGGCGATCCGTTGAAACCACAGCGCTGACCGACGCTTAACTTGATAGAATGCTGCAGAATGAATAAATGGCCGCAATGACGAGCCGCACTGCAGCATCTTGAAGTCATGGCTAAGGTCCGCAAAGGGCCACCCATGTCAGGATGATTTTGCCGCAAACGCAAAATGCTGCGGTAGGGCATTTGGTAAACGGGCTCAAACCGAACTTTGGCTGCGCGCAACCGACGTGGGGCATAACATGATCGTTTTGGCACCACGCCACTATCTTGTTCAAAGCTTTCTCTGCGCTTGTTGTATCGCGATATGCATTGAGTCCTGCATGCTCCTAAGCCTTCAAGCTGTGGGTCGCTTAGTATACACCTATCTCGTGACTATACGGTTTGGGGGTGACATTAGGACATGATAGCACTCCCGAGACCCTAACTTGATCGATTAAAATGGAGACCTGATGATGACGACTACTGGAAAACAGTTGTTCACGACGCTCGAGGCTGACGGCACGCTGACCGTCGCGGTTGAAGATGTGACCTTTGACGCTCCCACCGGCAATCAGGTTCTGGTCAAAATGGAAGCTGCGCCGATCAACCCGTCAGACCTTGCCATTCTGGTCGGCGGAGCGGACGTCGAAAACGCCGAATATACGCAAGGCAAGTTTGTCGCCAAGATGCCAGAGGCCGCAAACGCTGGATCAAAGGCGCGCCACGGAATGAAGTTGCCCGCTGGTAACGAAGGGGCCGGCACCGTAGTTGAAGCTGGTGAAAGCGGCGCGGCGCAGGCACTTGTCGGGCAGCGCGTATCTTGCGTGCCAGGCAACGCCTACAGTCAATATTGCCTCGCTGATGCCTCCATGTGTCTGCCTCTGGGCGATCATTCCGTCGAAGACGGGGCAAGTGCTTTCGTTAACCCGATGACTGCACTTGGATTTGTCGAAAACGCCAAAGCCGATGGACAGGACGCCATTCTCCATACGGTGGGTGCGTCAAACCTTGGGCAGATGCTGACGCGTATCTGTAAAGAGGACGGACTTGGGCTGGTAAACATCGTGCGCAAGGATGAACAGGTTAACCTGCTGAAGGAGCTCGGGGCGACGCATGTTGTCAATTCATCGGACGATAGCTTTATGGATCGACTGAGCCATGCCATCCGTGAAACCAGTGCGTTCTACGGCTTTGACCCTGTTGGTGGGGGCAAGCATGTTGATATGTCATTCAAGGCGATGGAACGGGTCGCAATCGAGCAGATGACCGAATACTCTCGCTATGGCTCCAACCAACAGAAACGAATGTTCATTTATGGTCGCCTTGATACAAGCCCAACACTGCTGACGCCGTCCTACGGGTTTGGCTGGACGCTGTCGGGTTGGCTTTTGTTCCCCTTTTTGCAGTCCGTCGGGCAGGAAACTATGGGTCGTATGCGGCAGCGTGTACGCGACAATCTTACCACCACTTTTGCCAGCACCTACAAATCACGCGTTTCATTGGAAGGCATGCTGAAGAAGGATGCCGTTATGGACTACCGCGCCATGAAAACAGGCGAAAAATACCTCGTGACGCCCTGGTCGTAACGCATATCGGAGCGGCGCGGCTCATCAAGGGCCGCGCCTGCTTTCCCAAGTTGCCTACTGCGGCGCAGCTTATCTGACGTCAGCACCCTTGGGACAGATTTGAGGATTTGAATAAGGAAGGATTTCGTTCATCTTATCGATTAGGCGATCGGGATGACAAAGAAACCACAGACGTCGAAAGACGCTGCCGAGAAGGTAGTCAAAAATATCTGCCGTAAGACCCGGCAGACAGTTCAGTGCAAAAAGGCAGCAGCGGGTAAAACAGCGCATTGAGCCATTCAGCCCTTCCTCCAAGAGGTCTTCTCAACTTCAACGGAAACTATGCGTCCGCAGCGAACGGCAGGAAGGTCTGCACAGCGGACATCGAGCGTGTCAAAATACTGCGCCCTGTTCCAACGGCAGCTTTCGGGAGCTTAGCAACTCGGATTTTGCTAGGCTCGAATGTCCGGTAAGGGCCGTCTTACCTTTGCAGTGTCAGCTGAAGGACGAACATGCTGCGATCGATCTAACGGTCGAAAAGAGCCCATACGGTAATATGCTGCGCGGTCCATCAATAATCGCTTTATAAACATGTGGAAAATGCAATACAGACTGAAGAGTACGAGCAATAGTGATCTTCAGGAATAGAAAATGGATAAAGCTTGAAGCAGTTTGCGAAAGAGCTTCGCATTGATTTTGTCAAAGGTCCTGTCGCCCATCGCCTTCGGTTTGGCGGTGGTCGTGGTCAAGACTTAGCCAAGGCAATGGGGCTGCGGGAGGGTAAAACGCCCATGATCGTTGATGCGACAGCCGGATTGGGGCGGGACTCGTTTCTTTTAGCGTCTTTAGGTGCGCAGGTCACTTTGATCGAACGCTCAGAGGAAATGCACTCATTGTTAGTTCAAGGCATGAAACGCGCAGTAAGAGAAGGTGGCCAGCTTCGCGAAATTATTGGCCGCATGACACTTTTGAAAGGCGACGCCCTGAATTTGATCCCTGAATTGTCTGCCGAAGCAATTCTGATCGATCCAATGCATCCTGAACGGAAAAATTCTGCACTGGTGAAGTTAGAACTGCGTCAAGTTCGCGAAATCGTGGGCACGGACGATGACGCGGCTGATCTTGTACGATTGGCGATCGCACATGCACGTAAACGCGTAGTGCTAAAGTGGCCGGCTAAGGCTGACCCTCTTGAGGGTGTTCAGAAATGCACCCATCAAATTATCGGTAAAACAACACGATACGATGTTTTTATGGTCGGTTGAGTGGGTCTCGGCGCAACAGTGGAAATCAGCATATTTCTTCTGCATATCCGGCCATGCTATACAAATGAAATTGTGGCTGTTATCCCAGCCAGTGCCAAGAGTTATTGCAATTTTTACAAGAAAGTTGATGGAAATCACATGCAGGTTAGTGTTCGCGACAACAACGTTGATCAAGCCCTCCGGGTCCTAAAGAAAAAGCTCCAAAAGGAGGGTGTGTTTCGTGAAATGAAGCTCAAGCAGCATTTTGAGAAACCTTCCGAGAAAAACGCGCGTCAGAAAGCGGAAGCGATCCGTCGTGCTCGTAAGCTGGCACGTAAGAAATTGGAACGCGAAGGATGATCTAATTCAAAACTTGCTGTTGAATAGGTAGCCACGTTGTTCGATCGCGGCGGTGGTTTTTCCTACTCGATGAGTGTTTTTGATATCGACAGTCCAAGTTTTAGAATGTCCTAAAGCGGACTTTGCCGCGACCAAGGGAACAACCGCTTTGTCTGTATTGATGACCTCCAGCCAGCCCCAGATGCTGCGCCCCGCACGTCGGCAGCTTTGGGGAAGGCGGCCTATTGAATTTTACTAAGCTCAGAAGTCCGCTCAGGGCCATTTGCTGCCCGTTTGCATTTGTACGAATTTCATAAAATTGGGCGTCGGCGTTTGCTATGTAAGTGGCAACGCATGCTATTGGCGCATGCTGTTGCCAGGCGTTCAAAAGTAAGCGGTACACGAGTTTAGTCTCGTCAAACGTGCTCTGATCGAGCCGTCATTCAATATTGCTGGGAACATGGACATTGTTGCGATCGATGGCAGCACAAATCCCTACTGTGTTTTTATCGAGAAAACTATGATCGATCGTCCGGTTATCAGAGAGCGCTGACGACTATTAGTTTACACTGAGCAAGGCCTTTTCAACAACGTTCCCCTCAAAGTTCGCTGTCAGAACGAATCTGCGATGCGTTCCGCGTCCAATACGATTCACAGGGGATTATCGCTGCTGATGTTTGTATTTTGGCGGCGACACGCGCATCTTAGGCGAGTGAATAGAAAGACGATGACCCCGAAACATCTGCCCCAGCATCCCTTTCAGTAAAACCAGCAAGAAAAGTGGTCAAAGCCAGAGTCCTGAGAATACAACCATCAGCCCCCCCGCGCAGAGTGCAATCGTCGGGAAGGGCCGCCGCGCTCCGATCAGACCGGACGAGAGCAATGTCAGACCCAAGGCCACCCGCGCAGCCGCCAAAAGAGCTGCCAGTGGGGCGTCTGAGAGCCGCAGTATGTCGGGATTGGCGACCATGCCCAAGGGAATGATATAAAGCCCAATGCCAAGTGCCATTGCCGTCAGCGCGACCTTCAACCAGTTCTCGCCAATCATCCCTGCCGCAATGAACACCGCCCCGCAGACTGGGGGCGTGATCGTCGACAAGAGTGCGAACCAGAAGACAAAGAGATGCGCCTGAAGCGGTGAAAGGCCCAGCTCAATAAGCGCAGGCCCGGCCACTGAGACACAGATCACATAGGCAGCTGTGGTCGGCACCTCCATCCCCAAGATTAGGCAGGCCAGCGCCGTCAGCAGCAAGGACGGCCAGAGAAGCCCACCCGACCCCTCCAAAATGAGCGAAGTAATTTTCACGCCGAGGCCGGTGATCGACAGAACGCCGATAATGATTGAGGCACAAAGAATGATCGACGCGATCAGTGAAACCTGGCGCGCGGCGTTCAGAACCGCGCTTGCCAATCGGCTGGCGATCTGACGTGGAAGGAAGGTCAGCTGCGCATTGAAGAACAAAAGCACCGCCGCCGACAAGATCGCCATGGCTGCGGAATACTCAGGTGTGAACTGCGCAATGAACATCCCCCACAGAAGGACTGAGAATGGCACGAGGAAAAACAGTGACGTGATTACCACGTCCCGCAGGGCCGGGCGATCCGCCTCGGCAATACTCTCGAGCGAAAAGCGCCGGGCATAGGCGTTGATGCCCACCCAGACCGCCACGAAATACAGCAGCGCCGGTAAGGCTGCGGCGGCCATAATGCCAGTGTAGGGCACGCCGGTAAGCTCAACCATGACAAAGGCACCGGCGCCCATCAGGGGCGGCATGATCTGCCCGCCCGAGGAGGCCACGGCCTCCACCGCTGCGGCAAGGCGTTTGGGATATCCAAGCTTAGTCATTGCGGGCAGGGTGATCGCGCCGGTGGAGGCGACATTCGCCGAGGCAGAGCCAGAGATCGAGCCGAACAGCGCTGACGACAAAACCGAAACCTTCGCCGCGCCGCCCTTTAATCGGCCTGCCGCCGCCGCCGCGACATTCATGAACCCTTGGCCCGCTTCGCCAGCGTTCAGGACAGCGCCAAAGATCACAAAGATCGCCACGACCGTGACTGATACACCGGTAAGCGAGCCCCAGATGCCGCCCTCGGCTATGGTTAGCGTCCCGAAAAAACTTTCAACAGGCGTGCCGGAATGCCCGAACTCGCCGGGTATAAACTGTCCAAACAGCCCGTAGAGCAGCGCGAGTGTCGCCACCAGCGGCAGCGGCCAGCCGATCACACGCCGGGCCGTTTCCAGCACCACCAAGAGCAGCGTCACCGCCACCGCGAGCTGAAAGTTGCTCTCGATAAATCCATATTGGTCCCCGAGCACATTGCTGTTGAACGCCACCCAAAGCGCTGCGGCGATGCCCAGTGCTGCAAGGATACTCCCCGTGATCCGCCGCATGGGCGAGCCTGCGTCAAGGATTAGGGCGAAGGGGAGGATAAAGACCATATGCAGCGGCCTGCTGATAAGGTTCGGCACCAGACCTGAGAACACCAGTGCCAAGTGATAAGCGACCAGCGCGATCGCGAGCGCGATCCAGAAACTCGCAGCCATACGGCTCTCGGGAAGGTTTGTCATGTGGGGGAGGTCCGGCTTTGAGTTGGGGCAGGGCGGCGCGGAAAGCCCGCGCCGCGCACCATGTTATTGCGACGCCTTTGTCGCGATCCCGGCTTCTTCGTAATAGCGCAGCGCGCCGGGGTGCAGCTCAGTGGTGATGTTGGTCATCAGCTCTGGCGTGACATTGCCCCACCAAGGCGACGTGTCGGCCATTTTTGCCTTGTTCTCCCAATAGGTCTTGGTCAACTGATAGGCAGTCTCATCGTCCATCTTTGTGGTCGTGAAGGCGGCAACGGGCAGGGAGGTCGTGGTCACATCCTGCTCTTGGCCCGCATAGGTCCCCGCAGGAATGACAATCCGTGTGCGTTTGGATTGCGTGATCTGCTCATCGTTCAGCGGGATCACATTGACGGGGGTCGAAGCCGCGGCCTCAACAACATTGGGCGCCGGAAATGAGCCCGCAGTGACGAAGCCATCGATCTGCCCATTCTTCAGCGCGGCCACGGCGTTGCTCAACTCAGCATCAGCAATCTCTACGCTGTCCGACAACCCGAACATTTCCAGATACTTCGCCCCCTCGGTCGCGCCGAAAGACCCTTTGCCCAGCAAAATGCTTTTGCCCTCGAGGTCAGCCATCGACGTGGCTTCGCTGTCCTGAGACATCACGACATGCATGGTCAGTGAGGGGATCGGGAAGAGGGCGCGAATTTCATCAAAGGCCGGGGCCGTCTTGCCTTCAAACATCGCCTTGCCGTCTTGGGCCAGCCCGACAAGCGATGGCGGGGTGGTAAAGACATAGTCGGCACCGCGCGCACGCACTTCCATGACGTTTTGAACCGAGCCTTGGCTCTCTTCTACCGTGACTGAAATGTCTCCGCCGCTGCCCGCTTTCATGGCTTCGGCAAGCTCCACGCCCATTTGATAGTAAGATGAGCCCGATTTGGCAGACTTATACGTCACGCGGGTCTCTGCGCCGGCCGCGCTGCCCAAAAGCCCCACGGCGAATGCCGCGCAGATTGTTTGTCTCAATGCATTCATGGTTTTTCCTCCCTCAAACCCAAAGGCGTACTCTATTCCCACCTACATAGGCGCGGGAATGCCTCCGTGGGACTTTGTGGCAGCAAGCTGTCGTATTGTCGAGAATGCGGTTTCGCTGTTTGATCGGACGTGAAGTGCGGATTGCGAACATTGGATGCATCCGCACCTACAGCTGTTTTGAGAACCTTGCTACCTTCGCCGCGACAGTTGCATATTCTGCATTCCGCCGTAATGCAGCGCAACGTAGGTTGAAGTGGCGAGCAACGGCTGGCGCTAAGTACCAGGTTGCTAAGACATCGGCATGCTGAACATTCAGTCTCACAGATCATCTCGATCTGCCAACGCAGTCGCAATTTGCTTTGCGAGCTCTGCTTCTCTCGAACCGAAAGCCGGATTGCCACGCAAGTAATTTATCGTGCCGAGAACCGAACCGTCACGGACGATCGGAACATTCAACACAGCATTAAGACCAAGCCCCAAGATTGTTGCGTGGTCCGTGAAGGCCCACCTGATATCAGCGGCACCGAAGCCGTTATTGACTCGTCGGTCAATCAGCACCTTTTTTCCCCATTCCGTATCCCGCTTGGGTTTGCGCCCGCTGACGGGGTAGCTACCGGGAAGGGTGGAATGAAGCCTTTCCACCTCCATCGTTTCAGCGTGGAATCGCATTGCGGTGAAAAGTTCGTTTGCGACTGCACTACCGCAGAGATCAAAGGCCATCTGCAATGGCGTATCCTGATCCGCAATGCGTTTGCAAATGTCGGCATTCATGGTTTCGCTCCAGTTTTGGCCGTTCCCGCGCGCCGTGGGTCCGCGACAGCATCCGCATGCGAAATGTCGCGTAAGGCGATGCAAACCCCGCCCGCCATCCAGGTTCGGGCGGGCCATTGTTCAAGGTCGTGTCCGCGGGCACGGAGGCCTTCGATCAAATTCTCCGGCATGTCGGCCTTGAAGAGCACCTTGTTGGGGTGGACGTCATGCGGCGCAAAGCTACCGGGGAATGCATAGGTCGCCACACGTGGTGCCTCAATGGCTTCGCGCGGCGTTCGGCCCAGATCTAACATGCCTATCAATACCTGCGCCATGGCCTGCACTTGAACGTCCCCGCCGGGCGTACCCATGGCAAGCCAAGGCTGTCCGTCCTTCAGGCCAAGAATGGGGTTCGGCGTCAGCCGAGGCCGCTTGCCAGGGGCGAGGGCGTTGAGGTGACCGGGAATCGCACGGCTCTGCGACCCGCGCGAGGAAACCGACAGACCCGTGCCGGGGATCACGACGGTATCATAACTTGGATCGCTCGGGGTGGCGGAGAAGATATTTCCGGCGCTGTCGATCACGCTGACATGAGAGGTATCTGCGCAGCCTGCCTCGAAGACCGGGCGTTCGCCCGAAGGGACCGTGGCAGGGGCCGCGGGTGCGGGTAGTGGGTCGGAGGTCTCATCGATGCTCCGCAAGCGGTCGGCGATGAAAGCGGGGTCCAGCAGCGCCTCCGGGGCGATTTGCATGAAGCGGGGGTCGGTGACATGCGCTTCGCGATCGGCGAACACTCGTTTCAACACCTCGATCAGAAAATGCAAATTGATCTGGTTTCCGTCTCGGGCAGCGTCCGGGCCGGCTTGTTCCAGCATGGCAAGCGTCTGCGCCATTGAGATGCCTTGACACCAGGCACCGCAGCAGTGGACCTGTGCGCCTCGAAAGTCGATGGCCAAGGTCGGCTCCTCACGCACCTCATAGGACGCGAGATCCTCGGCTCGCAGAAGGCCGCCTTTGTCGGCATGGAAGTCGACGATGCGCTGCGCAATCGGCCCAGTGTAAAATGCAGCGCGTGTGGCGGCCAGCCCAGCGCGCCGATCGCCCCCCTCGGTACGGGCGGCACTCCAGGTCGTCTGTATTGCGTCTTCGCGTTCTGCGGCGAATTCAGCTGCTGCAAGGGATCTTGGACCAGTTGCGAGACGCGCTTTTTCAAATGCAGCGATTTCAAACCGTACAAGTTCGCTCAGCAGCGCTTTGAATGTGTTCTGGTCCATGGTCGGACACCCCCGTGCATAATCGTAGGCAAGTGTGGTCATCGCCGTCAGGCGAGCCGAGATATCCCTTGCTTCGGAGGGAATGTCGGTACGTAGCGAAAAAACAAAAAACCGGTTTGATTTAGAGTTTGAATCGAAAGGAAGCCTACGTCGAAAATAGTATTTCTCAGCGCGCTGCTCGAGATACGGGGTGCGATGAAGATCGGTCACGCTACGACTCCGGTCTGACTCTGTGCACATGCTGTGCACGTGATGTGACTTTTGGAGTGCACCGGATGTGACCAGAACGAGAAAAGGCACCCCAAGGGGTGCCTTTTTTCCTTTAATATCAACGCTATGCGAGGATATTGGCTCCGACGGTAGGGATCGAACCTACGACCAATTGATTAACAGTCAACTGCTCTACCGCTGAGCTACGTCGGAACGGTCTGCACCGTATAGCTATGGTAATTTACGGCGTCCAGAGGGATTTGTCACTTTTTTCCAGATTTTTTCAAAAGAGTTTTAAACCCTCCGAAATGAGGCCGTGGCGCAAAGCGGACCTAGTGGCGCAATCTTGTTTTTTCCTGTAAGGTCAATCAGATGTGCAAGGACGTTGCGGGTCGCGGCACCCAACAATGCAGGCGGGGTTTCGGTGTAGATTTCGGCGGCGAGCGCCGCAGCAGTGGCGGGGCCGTGTTCTAGTGCACGCAGGATATCTGCCTCGCGGGAAAGCCGATGCGAGACCAACCAATCCAGTCGCGCGGCAGGGTCTGTCACCGGGGCACCGTGGCCAGGGTAGAACACCCGCCAGCGGGTTTGCTGCAGTTCCGCGCAGGACGCCATAAAGTCGGTCAGATCCCCATCCGGGGGCGACACAAGCGAACTGGCCCAGCCCATAACGTGGTCTGCGGTGAAACAGGCGTCGCCCCACCGCAGGCTAATATGGTTGCCGATATGTCCGGGTGTATGAATCACCTGCACTTCCCAATCGTCACCGGCGATGGTCTCTCCGTGGCGGAGAAGCTGGTCGGGGATGAACTCCGCATCGATGCCTTCGCCACCGCCGATGTCTGATGCGGCGGCCAGTTGCTGCATCACGTCGGACCGACCGGCGAAAGCATCCCCGAACGCAAGGATTGGTGCGGCACATACGCGGGCAAGGTCTCGTGCCAGCGGCGAGTGGTCAAGATGGGTGTGGGTCACAATGATATGGCTGATGTGCTGGTCGGGCCCGATCGCATCAAGGATCGCCTGCAGATGGGACTGCGAGGCGGGCCCGGGATCAATCACCGCGATGCCGCGGGTTCCTAGCAGATAGGTATTGGTCCCGCGATAGGTCATGGGCGAGGGGTTGTCGGCCACAATGCGGCGCAAACCTGGCTCTAGCGTTTCGGCAGGTCCGATGGCGGGGTCAAAGTCGTCTGGGGGCAGCATGGTTTTGCCTTTCACTGGGGCAGGGGGCTGGCTAAGGTCTATCTCATGTTCTTTGTCTGGCTCAAACGTTATATGCCCCGCGGCATCTATGGGCGTGCTGCCCTGATCTTGCTGTTGCCGGTGGTGATCTTGCAACTGGTGATGACTGTTATCTTTGCGCAGCGGAACTATGAGGGGGTCACCAACCAGATGACCGATACGGTCCTGCGCGAGGTCGCCCTGGTCATGCAGCTGGTAGAGGCAGCCCCCACAGCCGATGCCGTTGCAGCCGCTGTGCAAAATCGGCTCGCAGTGCTCGAAATGCGCGTTGCCCCAGTTTCCGCCGCCGAGATTCCGTCGCGCAACCGGATGAAATGGTATGACTATTCCGGCCGGGTGATGGTGGCGCGGTTCGAGAGTAAGCTGCCGTCGTTTTTGAGCCTCGACTTGACCCAACCAGGGGGGGTGCATCTTTATACCCGGTCACGGTTCGGCCCGCTGGATATCCAATTTGAACGCCGCCGTATTTCAGCGTCAAACCCGCATCAGCTGTTTGTGTATACCTTTAGCTTCGGCTTTTTGATGACGTTGATTTCGTTCGTTTATCTGCGCAACCAGCTGCGCCCGATCAAACGTCTGGCCCGCGCGGCCGAAGCCTTTGGACGGGGGCGACATGTGCCATATACGCCCACTGGAGCGGTCGAAGTGCGCGCGGCGGGGGCTGCTTTTGTCGATATGCGCGCGCGGATCGAGCGGCAGATCGAACAGCGGACCTTGATGTTGTCGGGCGTCAGTCACGACTTGCGCACGCCGCTCACCCGGATGCGGCTTGGGCTGGCGATGATAGACGATGACGATGCAGAGCCGCTGTTGCAAGATGTCAACGATATGCAGGGGATGCTGGACGCGTTTCTGGATTTCGCAAAAGGCACAGCCGAGGGCGAGGCCGAAGCGCTGGACCCCCACGCGCTGATGCAAACCGCGGTAGAAGATGCGCAGCGTGCGGGGCGCAACGTGACCTTGCTGCCGCCCGAGGGTGACGGGACAGGCACTGTCCGTCTGCGCCGGATGGCGATTTTGCGGGCAGTGGATAATCTGATTTCGAATGCGGTGCGGTATGGCGCGCGGGCCGAGGTGTCGGTGCTGCTGACGGACAAGACATTACGGATCAGGGTCGAGGATGACGGACCAGGCATCCCCGAAGACCTTCGTACTGAAGCCGTGCGACCGTTCTCGCGACTTGATCCTGCACGCAATCAAAACAGTGGTAGCGGCGGTGTTGGGCTGGGCCTCGCCATCGCGACGGACATCGCCCGCGCCCATGGTGGAACGCTGCGCTTGGGGTCTTCGGACAGTCTTGGCGGTCTGCGCGCCGATATTATCGTCGCCCGATAAGGGGGACAGCCGAGTTCATCATATTCGAACATTTTCTCGATACCTTGAACCAAACACACCCTTGCGCGTTGGTACTCAAATTAATGAGGATTATGTTGATGCGTATTGTTACTGCAGCCCTTCCGTTTTTGCTGGCGTCTCCCGCCTTTGCCGTCAACCCTGATGAAATCGCGTCCACCACGTATCAGGGGGGGGCATTGACTGACGGTCAATCCAGTCTCACCGTTGTCTTGCAGGTTCTTTTGGACCGCGCCGGCATCTCTCCGGGGATCATCGATGGATATAAGGGCGCGATGAGCGAGAGCGCGTTGCGCGGCTTTGAAGCGCGCGAAGGCTTTGTGATCGACGGATTGTTGGATCCCGAAGTGTGGTCGGCCCTTGGCGGTGACGCATCGCCCTCCGTGCTGATGCAATACACGGTGACCGAAGAGGACACCAGCGACCTCACCGCTTCCATTCCCGAACACGTGGCCGAGAAGGCCAAGATGGAAAAGCTGGGCTATACCAGCGTGTCCGAACGTCTGGCCGAGCGCTTTCATATGGACGAGGATTTCTTGAAGTCGCTGAACCCCGGCGCGCGTTTTACCGCAGGTGAAACGCTGACCGTGGCCGATGTGGGGCCAAAGATGGAAGGCGAAGTCGCGCGGATCGAGATCCGAAAATCCGAACGCCGCGCTGTTGTTTACGCAGCAGACGGTCACATGATGACCAATTACCCCGTAGCCATCGGGTCGGATGAAACCCCGTCCCCCAGCGGCAATATGACCGTCGAAGCCGTGGCAATTGATCCCACCTATAGCTACAATCCGGATGTCAATTTTGTCGCCGATGGCGTCAAGGAACAGCTGACACTGCCGCCAGGTCCGAACGGTCCGGTGGGGTCGGTCTGGATTGACCTGTCCAAGCCAACCTATGGTCTGCACGGCACGGACACGCCGGCGTCGTTGTTCACCGCTGAAAGCCACGGTTGCGTGCGGTTCACAAACTGGGACGTCGAGGAATTGGCCCATATGGTCAGCGAAGGCGTTGAAGTCGTGTTTGTCGATTGATGCGGGCTGCGGTTTTTGTCCTTTGTTTGTTGGAACCGGTGGCCGTTTTGGCTGCCGGAGCTGACAGCTCAGCCCGTCCTGTTCCCCGCCCAACGGTGCAGATCGATGCAGATACAGGCGCGGAAGCTGAAACTGAGGTCGAAACGCCCGATGAAGGGTCCATCGATCCCGCGATTTCCCAGCCACGAGGCAAAGGAATGCGCGATACCTTGCGGCTTAACGATCCGGATTATGCCACATGTCTTGCAAACCTAGAGGGGCTTGGGGTCACCTATAGCGAAGCGGCACCCATCGTTCCGACCGACGATACCGATTGCGGCATATTACGCCCCTTGACCGTGAGCGAGATTGCGCCGGGCGTGGAAATTACCCCCGCCGCCACCATGCGCTGCCCTGCTGTCAATGCGCTGGCGACATGGACCCGAGATTTCGTTCTTCCTGCTGCGCGGCGCATGACCGACCGTGGCGCTTTGGTGTCTATCCAAAACGGGTCCGGCTACATTTGCCGACGCCGCAACAATGCACCCGATGGGAAATTGTCAGAGCATGCTTTCGGGAATGCGTTTGACGTTATGGGGTTCACCTTCGCGGAGGGTCCCCCCATCTCAGTCGAACCGCGCGAGGCGCAGGGCACTATGGCCGAGGCGTTCCAAGATGCTGTAAGGGCGTCAGCCTGTCTGGATTTTTCGACCGTGCTGGGGCCGGGATCGAACGCTTCGCATGCGGACCACTTGCATCTTGATGTGATTGAACGGTCGCGGGGGTACCGCCTGTGCGAACAGGGAGGTGGCGCGATAGAGTAAGCATCGCCCAAAACTGTGCTAAATTCAGCGCCGAAACACCTTGTCTGAATAACCAAAACTGAATGGAAGACCTGGAGCGGGTAACGAGAATCGAACTCGTAACTAAAGCTTGGGAAGAAATGCACAAAGCTATAATAATAAGGCGTTTCCGACGGAGTTCTGGGTAATATTCTGGGAAAGGGCTGGAAGAGCGGCCCGCCAAAGCCGCTCTTCACTTAGTGCCAACAACCCTTTTACTCTTTCAGATTAAATGATTTCTGTGGGTTCAATTCACGCGGGCGAAGCTTGATGACATTTGTGAGATCGTCAGCCCGTTGGTTTTGGATGCTGAATTTGTGGCCAAAAGCTTCTTCTAATGGTGCTTCCGCAAAATAGAAATCTTGCAAGAAGTCCCCAAACAGCCCTTCTGGAGCCTCTGCTAATGCAGTCATCGCACGAGAAAGCATTCTCGGGCGTTCAAGCTTAAGAACATCATCCCAAGGCTCTCCGAGGGGCTTTCTATACCCTTTTCTGGATGCCTGTCTAATCAGTGTGTCCAACTGTTCTGCCGAAATTAGTTCCAAGTTTCGGGCGCGGTAAACCTGCGCCAGAATCCCTACACCCCAGGTTCTTTTCAGCACCGAAAACTCAGCCAGTGAAAAATCATAGACTTCCTTTCTGAATGCTTCACGGGGGAACAGAAACGCAGAAGCAAATCGATGAGCCTGAGCCTCGATCTTCGGATTTAGCGTGGTGTTGGCAATCTCATTTGGCATTACACTTCTGTGCATGATCAGGTGGCCGAGCTCGTGAGCCAAGCTGAAGCGTTGCCGCGAAAGGCTCTGCTCAAAGGTGTTGACACCGATAATAGGGCGTTCAAGAAGTCTTGAAAAATATAGAAAGCCAGCCTGTTTGCGGTTCTCAATCTCCAAAGCGAGCACGGGAATGCCTGCGTTTTCCAGCACAAGGGTCATATCTTCTATCGGGTGGCGCCCTAGACCCCATGATTGGCGTAGCTTTTCTGCTAATACCTCAATCCGTTCATCGCTTAGCGAGCGCCACTCAGATATCGGCAGACTGGGAAGTTCAAACTTCGGCAATTCCACAAACTCTTCAAGCAAATCAATAGTCTCAACTGTCCATTGAAGCTGCTGTTTGGTTCTTTGCTGGGATTGAGTCGTGTCGCTCTTCATCGCCCGCCAAAAGACGTGGTCAACCTGCTCTTCGGATGGTGGAAGCAGGAAATAGCTTGAGGGTGTGTTCAGCACATCGCCAAGTTTATCGATAACGCCGTCAGTCGGATTCGAGATGCCCCTTTCGTAACTGCCGATCATTTGTTGGGAAAGGTTTGTAAGCAAAGCCAAAGACTTCTTGGTCATCCCAAGATGCTCTCTGGCTTGGGTCAACCGAACAGGTTGAAACCGCCTATTACCAAACTTTGCCATTCTCTCCACCTCTGATCTTCTTTCTTTGAGTGCGGACCTTGGGATGAACTGTATCGATCAGTGTTCCCTTGCCCGTCGCCCCAATATCGAAGGGGTCTATGAACCTCTGTCGGAAGCCCTCTCCCATAATATTGGCGCTGATCACAAGCCCCAGCAGATCTCTTGTTGGTACGATGAGAGCGATATGACCCAGAAGGCATTGAGACCGGTCCAAACTGGCTAGAGGAACGCCATGCTGAATAATCACAAATGTAGTGCCGCGGGGGTCCACCCGGTTCACCGGCTCGCGCCCAAATTGAAACTCAAGCTGCTGCAACAAATGGGAGTGGTTCGATGCCAATTTAATGCGGTGATCTGATTTAGGTGGAAGCTGACCTATATGGTCTGTCGGCTCCATGCCAACGATTATGCTTCCCACTTGCGCGAATGCTGCTCTATGACCGCCGCCGACATTTATGTAGCTATTCGGTATGCCGCAGTTCTCCGCAGCGGAAAGAAGAGCTGAGTGGCCCATAAGGCGTCGATTACGACGTAGCCGATCCAGCTCCACATACTTTGCCTCGTGCGTTTTTGGTGGGGATCCAATCCCATGCGGCTCCATAACTTCCCGCCACGCAGTATCTGCTCCCCACCTTAGCTGGCTTTCGATCGCTTCAACGAATTCATTTGGGAGATTTCTACCGACAAATTCGGCCAGTTCATCGACAAAGTCCACGCATGATTCCTTCGCTCATGATCACATGAAAGCAATGTGTATGATTTGGATAAAAAAAGCAAGCAATGATAGCTGGTGAGCGTCTTATCGGCCTTGATCTCTTCGGCTACTATTGGTCGTGATTTAAGTTGCGGTATCCGATCGGAGGGCTTTTTCAAATACTGCGACGTTCGGGGCGGTTCCCATCACCGAAAACCCATCCAGTGGATCGCGCAGATCGCTGGTCAGCACGTGCGCATAACGGCTAGTCGTCTCGATGTTGGTATGCCCCAACAACTTCGACACCAAGCTTATGTTCTGCGTTTTGCGCAGCATCCTGGTGGCAAACGTGTGGCTTAGATCGTGAAGCCGGGATATATTTAGACCTCCGGTAAATTTCATCTCGCGGCATAAGTACCTTAAACACCGCTGAGATTACGCCAAGTCATCTTAGTTTCGATCCCTTTTTTTGGCGTTCTGCCTTTAATTTGCCCAAATTCAAGCGTCTGGATTGCGATCGGTTACCAGTTAATCTGTGGTTGAAAATGGGGGGCAGCACTATGGCTAAAACGTATTCGTTTGACGCTCTTGGATTGCTGCATGGCAGCATGGATGAGAGCCTTTATAACATCATCACCCTCGCAACGCGTGCGTTTGATGTACCTATCTCTTTCGTTTCGGCTCTGGAAAAAAAGGAAGGTTTTCAATACCTCTCCGCTTATCTGGGCCCGTGTTTTGATGATCCAGACATTTGCGCGATGCCGATTGAAGATTCGATCTGCCGACATGTTCAGGCCGAGCGGAAAACTGTCGCAATTCAGGACTTACTGAATGATCCGCGTACGCACGACAATGAATTTGTCCTCCAGAATGGTCTGCGCGCCTATCTTGGTAGCCCGATTCATACCGTCGCAGGAAAGGTGATCGGTGCAATCTGCTGCATGTCGTACACTCCGCGAGAATGGACGCAGAATGAAATCTGCACCCTGGAATGCCTTGCACGGTGCGTAGATGATCTGATCACTGCCAAAACTTCGGCGCTAGAAGAGCAAAAGCTGCGGATGGACCTGCAAGAGATCATGGCAGCGCGCAGTGGCTACGTCGCCCATGTCAGCCATGAGATCAGAACGCCGCTCACGGGAATTGTCGGTTCCATCAAATTGCTGAAGGCCGCAAAATCTGAAGCACAGTCCCAAAGCCTTATGTCTATCCTCGATCGGTCAGCTGACAAGCTTCTGGACTTTGTGAATGATGTTCTCGATCTTGCCAAACTTGACGCCGGTCACTTTGAAACCATTGAGGAAGAGACCGACTTTGGAGAGCTTGCCAAAGATCTTTTGAGCGAATTCCAGTCGATCGCCGACGCAAAGTCGGTGAAGCTGACGGTCAATGATCTACTTGAGGGGAGTATCTACCTTGCCGATCGTGCCGGGTTTCAGTCCATTCTGCAAAATTTGATCGGGAATGCAGTTAAGTTTACGGAATCTGGAGAGATCACCGTGAGTATCGACGAAGATTCCTATGGCCAGATTGCTATCCGGGTCGTTGATACTGGCATTGGCATTGCGCCCGAAAATCATGCAAAGATCTTCAAGGAGTTTCAACAGGCGGAGTCTGAGACGGCTAGGATGTATGGTGGCACAGGCTTGGGTATGTCGATCGTCAAACGCATTGTCGACCGGATGGATGGCACAATAACTGTCAAAAGCGAGCTCGGCAAAGGATCAGAATTCATCGTTCTTGTTCCGTTGCAAGCCGATGCTCGTGGAGTTCTCGCTGCCTAGGTTCGTGGCTCGGTCAGACCTCAAGACACTGTGCAGCATTCGTCGCGAAATTAGTTTTGCCTTAGGTCTGATCGAGCTTGTCCCTAAGCAGCTTGCGAAGTTTAATCTGCCTTTGAAGAACCTGTTCTTGCCAAGGTATGCGCCGCGCCCGCAATCGAAAATCCATCCAACGCATCTCGAAGGTCGCTGGTCAGCACATGCGCGTAGCGGCTGGTCGTCTCTATGTTGGTATGCCCCAGCAGTTTTGACACCAGGCTGATGTTCTGCGTCTTGCGCAACATCCTGGTCGCGAAGGTGTGACGCAGATCGTGAAAACGAAAATTATCGATTCCAGCGTCCAGTAGCGCTTTACGCCAGACAGTGCCGAACACACCACCGCTGGCGATGATCTGGATCCGCTCGGCTGAGTGGCCGTCGACGCGGGTGAACACGTAGCGCCGGCTTTCCATCACGTTCGACTTGGGCAGGGCAGACAACAGCGCCGCCAGCTCGCCATTGATCGGGAAGATCATCAGCTCATCGCCCTTGAGCCTGAACGTGATCTCACGGTTGGGCATGTCGACTTCGCGCCATAGCAGGCCAGTGATCGTGCTGATCCGCGCGCCGGTCATCAGTGCAAAGGCGACCATTGGGTGAAACTCTTGGGGCAGGGCGGCGAATAACCTGATCTGTTCGTCTGTGGTCAGCTCCCGCACGCGTTCCCGCGGTTCTTTGGTCTCGGCTACTTTCAGATCGATGTTGGGGATCTCGGTTTTATAGACCTTGCCCATGTGCCGCAGCGCACGGCCCAGCATCTGCAGGTGACGGTTCACGGTGCTGTTGGCGCAGGTGGCGCGGTGCTTGGCAGAGTACTGGATGATGTCGGCGTCTGTCAGCTTCGAGATCCGCTTCTTGCCGTCCATGTGAGACAGGATCACGCGCGCCTGGCTCTTGGTGGTGCCCTCTGAGGGGCGTCCTGCGATCTTGTCGTTGATGTATGTGCCAAGCGCCTCTGACAGCGTGTAATCGGACCCTCTGGCGGCGTTGCGCTTAGCATTGGCCCGGATGTCTGCCTCTACCGCTTTCGCGGCTTCGAAATCCTCCGTCCCGCAAGATCCTCGAAGGCGATGACCCCCGACGACGATGTCGTATTGATAGACGCGGGTTTTCTTGGTTCGAAATGGCATTGTGTCTGGGCCTCGATGTAATCCTGCAGGTCGTCAGCGCGGTACCGGATCGCACCTCTAGCGACCTTCACATACTTTAGCCCGCGTCGGCGGCACTCTTGCAAGGTCTTTGTGCAGATCCCCAGAACGTCTGCAGCGTCTGTCGGTTTAAGCAGGGGCTGGGTCATCTTGTCCTCGTTCTCGCGATCTTTGCCGTATTCAGGTTAAAAGGGGCTGTTGGGGGTGGTCTATCGCTGTTGAGCGATCCGCCCTGACCAAGCGTCGAACTCTGTGCGCAAGGCAGCGAATTGGGCTTGAGCGGGCTTGCTGGTGTTCAGAATAGTCCTGCTAGTGATCTGGCAGACACCGCGAAGGTATTCACCGGCAGCGCTGGCATTAAACTGGTGATTGGGTAGGCCCGAGCGGACCGCAGCAAAGCGCTGGAATTTCGGATCATTGCAGAGGATCCCAGCCTGCTGTGCGGGTTGCATATCAGACAGGCGCTGACGTTCGGGCGCGCTCATAGGATCGACGCCAGAACTGAACTCATCACTGCGGCGATGCCGCAAAATAATGCGATGATGGTTATTGTTACGGCAGCGACGATTGCGAATGCTGCGCCTGGTATGGGAGCTGCGTCGTCCGGGCGCATCAACCAGCATTTGGCACTGGGCCCGCAGGCGCAGCCCGGCCAGTAGTGGCAGGCCTTTCTTTGCTCAGGCAAACGGGTGTTGTCGCCCATATCGTCGATATTCATCACGTAGCCTTTCAATTCGAGGAAAGAACCGGCGGGCTGATATTGCCCGCCAGCTAAGGTGCGACGCTGGAGGAGGTGCGCCGTTGCAGGAAGCAGTGTCAGCTGATGCCGAAGGGCATCCGGTGGAATGCGAGGGGTTTCACACAGTCGCGTTCGGCCATTGCGTTCGCGATCTCTTCTGCATGATTGCGCGGGGTGCCGCAGGGCGGGTGTGTTGTGATGAAACCGTCAGCTTCAACCTCTTCACCTGCAGGGTTCGCTAGTGCCGCGTTGGCAGCGGCGATCCAATTGTGGATGGCGTCCATTTCGGATGCCCCACGGGCTATGATGCCGTGTAGGCTGATCTCATACAGACATGTTTCCACACCGGTCGCGTCGGCGTATGCGCCGCCGTTCTCGATCACCTCATTCATGAAGGCATCTTTCAGCGTGTCGGGATCGTTGCGATCAATAAGGCAAACGCCGCGGACGAAGGGGATGAGGCGCTCGTTCATCATGCTGCACTCGGCGGCAGGTCATAGCCCTTGGTCTGGGCATAATCGCGGACCGCGCTGCGGATGCGGATTATTTGCGCGCTGGCGCGGTCGGTATCGACAATCAGATAGGCGGGTGCCCCGATACGATCGTGATCGACCGACTGGCCCCGCGCATTCTTGAGCCGTTCCCAGTTGATCGCCAGCACTGCTGGTTGGCTCGCGTAGATCTGCGGGTGGGTGACGATGTGTTTTGCCGTTTCTGTGGATACTTGCATTGTCTCGCTCCATTTCAGCGTAATGCAGTATGTAATGCAAAATGCATGATGCATTGTCAATGCAAAACGCATAGACATGATAAACGGGTGGCGACTCACCGTCTCGCAAGGGAGGGAAGGACTTGTTCGCAGCGCATAAAGCGGGAAAATATGAAATCAGAAACAGTTTTAAGGAGAGTTTATGGTTTCGTTCAGTTGCCCCTCGTGTGAGGGCAGGGTATCCCCGAAGGCTTTTGATTGTCCGCATTGCGGACATCCGATCAAAAAGCCAAAGCGTGGTTTCTTTGGTAAAATTTTTAAGTGGCTGTTAATAATATTTAATTTATTGATGATCTTCTGGATATTTAGCTATTTCTCGAGCTTAGGCGAGCTGACGGAAGGTGCCTCAAGCGATGCTGAGAGGGCTGGGGCAGCGATCGGTGGAACGATCGGAACTGGTCTGATTTTTGCAATCTGGGTGGTGGGTGACATCATTCTGGGTTTGGCGGCGCTGATGACGCGGCCAAGAAAATAGGAAAATTAATCAGAATAAGAAAATTCATATTTTCTTATTCTGATTTAATTTCAGATTTGTTCAGGTTAAAAGTTGGGCCGCATCGACGCCACAACGACGCCTACCATCCGTTCGCTCTCGTCCGAAGCCAGTGCGGGTTCGCCGATAGGCGTGATCGGGTGCGGGCTTGCGGCGAGCCTTAACGCCGTGCGCTCAGAGCCGGATTTCGCGTTGCTGATTAGAGTAACCGCAATCTGCCCGGGTGTGGCGACTGTAACGTGTGCATCGATAATAAGAATGTCGCCGGATAGCAGCATTAGTGAAGGATAGTGTGTCCTTAGTTGGTAGACTTCGACCTTTTTTGATTGGGGTGACAGTGTTTCTGCGAGCTTTAAGATGCTCGTTCTAGTTCTGTCGGACGGTGCAATGAAGGGTGCGACGTGCGTTTCAGAATGCCCAGTATGATTTTCCGGGATGTCGCGCTTTTGAGTTGTGGTGTCACTTCGTCCTTTAAGTAGGTAGCTCTCAGAAACACCAAAGGCTTTTGCGTATTTCGCCACATCCGGGCTCTTCACGCCGCGGCTTCCGTTTTCGTGGCCCATGTAGGTCGAGTAAGTCCAGCCAAATTCCTTGACTGCCGTGCTGGCGTCTTCAAAGCCGGCGTCAATCCGCGCCTGTCGTAGTCTGTCGTTTAAATCTATCATTGGCACGCCGTAGCATGGTCTTTAATGCAAATGGCGTTGACAATGCGTAACGCAAAATGCATTAGATTTGAGTTATGGAGAAGTTTCATAACATATGGCCGACGTGGACTGCGCTGGCAGCTGACCTCAGCGCACCTTACCCAACCGTGAATTCGTGGGGTAGGCGTGGCATACCACACCGTCGGTTTCGCCAGGTTATTGATGCAGCCAAAACACGCGGCTTTGAAATCTCTCATGCTTGGTTGGAAAGCTTGAATGCCAACATCTCCGCCGGATCCAGTCAAAACTCTGAAAATGACAAAAGGGATGCAGCATGACCGCAGCACCCCCTCGTTCCTTTTCACATTCGCTTCAGTTGAACTCTTCACAGTTCAAACATGGAGCGAGTATGCGGAAAAATCTTTCACAAAATGCAAAGCGTGACGATTTTTGCTCGGGTAAGCACAAAAGCTTGTCGCGCCGGTGGTTTGCATCGCTGTTGTGGCGTGCCTTTCCGGGTAAGTCGGAACGCGAGGTTGCACAGCTTGGCGCGCCTGTTCTCGATGTATCTGAACGGCAGATAATCAACTGGCTGCGCTGCGACAATGATGCAGCGTTGTCCTACGTCACTGCAGTGATGGTGCTGGCGGGAGTCGAGGTGGCGCTTGAGCCGGTGCGGGGTCGGGCAGCATGAAGCGGCGCGTTTGGCTGCAAGTTCAGGGGCTTTGGTTCGCGGCGTGGTCGTCGCGTGCCAGCTTCATATCCCAAAAGTGGGCTGACCGCGCGCATCGCTGGAAACAGCGTTCGGAAAAATTTTTCCAACAGATCAATGGGAGTCACAATAAATGACACCACGCGGCCACGCCATCGCCTTTCGTATCTGGCAATACTGCCAGCCCCTTGGCTGGGATTGCACCATGCCGGAGGTTTCTGCGGCACTCGAAGTCCCCATGGGAACAGTACGTGCTGTCATCAAGCTAAAGAACTGGGGCGGCCGGCTGCGCGTGACCAAGACGCACTTTCGCGGGGCGGGCGGCAATGAATATGCGCTAAGCGCGGATGCAGTGCTTGACGGTTCCAGTAATCGGCGAGTGGTGGCGGACCTGACGGGTGTCTCGCTGTGAACCCGGTTGCATCACATGGGATTGGTTCGGAGCTACCAAAAGTCTCGCTACACGATAAACTTGTAAGACGTGTTGCGGACAGGCTTACCATTGAATGTGATGAATTTGCTGCCGCGCGCGGTTTCCCCAAGCTGGCGGATGATCTCATTCTGATGCTGGTCTTGGAAGTACTTCTGGACGGCCTCCAAGACCTCCTCGTTTGTCGCCCGCGTATCGCAGATGACGCACCCAACGTCATCGGGAGTATCGACTTCAGCCCGACTGGCTATGGCATTCTTGCACAAACCGCAAAGGACAGGGTGCTGTTGTTGATCGATGGTGACGTAGATGTTTGAATCGCCTGTCATCACAAATTCCTCCCGTGGTGATGGATGCGCACGGCGAGGGTTCGAAGGCTCGCCGTGCATTTTTTCACCCTATGTTGTGCTGTTCCACAGACAAGATAATTGTCATTTCGCCGTTCTCGCTGGTTGCGGCCACTGATGCCGATCGAGCGCGATATCACCATCGGCGGCTGCCGCCTGATTCAGGGCGATGCGCGGGCGATCCTGCCGACACTGGACCTGCGGGCGGATCTGTGCGTCACAGATCCGCCTTACGCGCTGTCCTCGGGCGGGTCTCGACCCGGCGCCATGGGCGGCAAGTTCTCCAGCACCGTCTATGACAATTCCGGCCTGCTTATGGACGTGGTTGGCTGGCACGAGATTGGCGGGCCGATCTTTCGAGCGCTGAAACCAGATGCCGATTGCTACGTCATGTCAGAGGACAGCAATCTTTTCGCCGCGCATGGCGGTTTTATCGGCGCGGGCTTCAAGCTTCACAGTTTGCTTGTCTGGGACAAGATCGTCCCCAACCGGACGCGGTATTACATGAAGGATAGCGAGTTCACGCTCTATCTGTGGAAGGGAAGGGCAGTCGACATCAATAACGGCGGCAGCAAGCGCGTCTGGCGCGGCCATCGCCCTGCTAACGCTGTCCACAAAACGCAAAAGCCAGTCGACTTGATGCGTCTCTATATCGAAAATTCATCGCTGCCAGATCAATTGGTGCTGGATCCGTTCATGGGGTCAGGCACCACGCTCGTCGCCGCGGTTCAGTCCGGTCGGCACGCGATCGGGATTGAGAAATCACCACAGCATTTTGAGGCTTCCTGTGCGCGAGTGCGCGCAGCGGTCGATACCCATAATCAGCAAGAGGAGCAGACGATATGAACGTTCTGGAACAGCTTAAGGGGATTCAAGGGCAGGGCGGAGCCACTCTTGTTGCTCTGCAAGCGGATCTTGCAAAGCTCGAGCACGCGGTGAAGCTGGTGGATGACGTCCTGATATTCCTGCGCACTGCTAAAGATGATTTGGAGCGCATCGGCCTCGATGCTGATTTCTCCTTTGACACTGGGGCGCGTGTCTCGGTCAGCTTTGTGTTGCCGGTGATGCAATCACTGGTGTTACCGGAAGCCAAGCCTGCTGATGCGGCAGTAGTTTCGGAGAAGCCGAGTTTGGAAGCGCCCGTGGCTGCTGCGGACGCGGCATCTGTTTCGCCCGCGTCTGCGACCCGCAAAGCTGTGGGCCCTGTGAAGAAGCAACGTAGCGGCGCAAAAGCGATGAAGCCGGGGCTTCGTGACTACAAGGTCGGACCATTCACTGATGATGAAATTGAGCGCATTGCCAAGGCGTTCGATGCCGGGCAAAGCCGCGATGAGATTGCCGATCTTGTGAACCGGAGTAAGATCTCGGTTGGCATGAAGATCAAAGCTATAAAAGCAGAGCGGGCGAAAAAGCCGCGACCCGCAGCTGCTGCACCAGCGCCCGTGAAGCTGAAGGCAACTGCGATGCCCAAGCCTGCGCCAGCGGCAGTTCAGACCACGCCTAAGCTATCCGCGGATGACCGTATCGTTGTCGTCCATCTGGATGATCTTGGGTATTCAGGTGGTTGGTCTGCTGAGAAGGATTTTGAGATCCTGTCAGGCTTGATCACGGGCAAGGCTTCGGCGCTGGTGGCAGATGATCTCGGTGTCGAGGTCGGCGATGTAGTGGCCCGCTTTAAAGCGCTGAATACCAAGGTCGGTGATATCGGTCATCAATCGCGGTTGCTGCGAATTCTGCGTCAGCGGGCAGGAGCTTGATCATGTCGTTGGCAGCACCAACAGGGCGGCTTGCCCTGGTCGAAATGTCCGAGATCGAGGAATACCCTCTCACCCGTGATGACCGGCTGAACAGTCACTTCTTCATGGTTTGGGAGCGCCGGCGCTGGCTGAACTCGGACATGCGGTTGAAGGGGCGCGCCGAGTGCCGCGCGCTGTACTTCGATCTGATCAACATTGCCTGCGACCAGTCACCGGTTGGCACGATCCCGAACGATATGGAAGTGCTGGCCAAGCTGCTTATGATTTCGGAATCCGATTTTAAAACGTTGTGCCAGCTTGAATACGGCCCGCTGCACAAGTGGCGACCCTGTCGTTGCGGTGATGAAGTGCGGCTGATGCATCCCGTTGTGCTCGACATGCTGATCGAGGCCGTGTCGCGCAAGGAAGATAATCGGGCAAAGATGGAAGCGGCGAACACCGTCAAGCGCGTCCAGCGCCTGCGGGCGACTGTAGCGGGCCTCCAGACTGAGATGAGCAAGAACGATGCCGCCGTTAAATGGATGGACGAATGGCTTCTTAAGCAGGGCGTTGGGTATCGCAACACCAGCTGGGTCGAGCAGGCAATGATGGCGTGGGCAGACCATCGTATGGACCTAGGCCGTGCGCCGCGTCGGGGTGCGATGTGATGGGTGTTCCGAACTGTCCGGTGGACACTTTGCGGACAATTGCAGGACAGTTCGAGGACACTCTTTGGAGATTGCTCAATTATTTCAAATGGTTCGTCACTCTGTCCTCAAGTGTCCTACACGACAGGGACATAGACAGAGACATAACAGAGAAACAGACGCAGTCCCGACAGATCGGGCGTTGTGGCTTTTGATACGTGGTTAGGCTGAGAAAAGGGGAACGGCATGGAAGAGGCGACAGAGAGCAAACGGGACCGCGTGCGCAGGCTGCTGATTGATCCGTTAAAGGCTGACGGGTTTCGGTTTGCTAAGGGTGTGACGGCAGAAGATGCCAAGACGCGGCTGGACCGCCTGGCTGATGATCTGGCCTACCTGAAGGATGACGGGCTGATCGCCCTGCGCGTCTCGCTTCGGACCAAGGGTGAAGGATCCGCCCGGTGCTTCTGGCCTGCGCCCGCGACAGTGCTCGGATTGGCAGAAAGCTTTCAGCGCCGTCCGCTGGATGAGCTGCCTGCGCTGCTGCGCTGGTTTGCCTCTGCGGCTGGTGGTGCGGCCCTGCTGGGTGACCGGTTGGTTGCTGAATATTGGTTCTGGACGATGCACAAACGACCGCCGGTCAAACCGATGGACAAAAAGCTGGTTGCCGACAAAGCAAACGAGTGGCGACGTAGGGTCGAGCTGGCCAAAGATCGGATCGCGCGCGGCCACACCATTGCCGAAGATGAAGCACAATGGCTCGATTGGTACCAGGGCAAGGTCGCATATGTCGAGGGTTTGGTCGGCAATCAGTCTGGTGTGTCGGAGGATGCAGCATGATGGCGCAAAGGTTTGTCCAGTCAGGTCGTCGGATTGGCAAGACGATAGCGGCACAAGCAAGACGCGATGGCTTGGGACGCGTGCGCAGGCAGATCAGTATCCAGTCGCTGCTGGAATGGGCATTTGCGGATGAGTGCGCGTCTATCGACTTTGAAGACGAAGGCACTTTGGCGATGGGATACGGCGCGATCGGGAATGCCTACTTGATGGCACAGCGTGGCGCGCTCGGATGTCGCATAGATGGCGGTGGCCGATCGTTGCCAGATCCTGATGCTGACATGGTGGCTGCTGCCGTTGCGGTATTGCCAGAGGGTTGCGGTGGCAGGCGCATGGCTGTGCAGATCGCTGAACTGGCGCGAGCGCGGGCTATGCCTGATGCATTCGTCGGGGTACATCCGCGGTGTGAGCCGAAGGACTGGCGGATCAATCAGAACGGCAAACGCGCACAAACTGAAAGCCTAGGCATCGAAATTGATTCCTCGGGTCGAAAGCCTCGACGTCACAATGTCCTGATCTGTCCTGTGGTTTACCGGCCTGATGGCGGGCAGGTGGCGGCTGCTCGGCGTAATTATTTGCAGTGGTGGTCTGCATTAAGTGAACTGCGTATCACATTTGAAATACACACTAATCTGTCAAAATGGGCAGTAGATGACCGTATGCCGCCCATGACCCCATGGAAGAAAGTGCTTGCCGAATAAAGTCGCCCCCCCTAGACATCGTGCCAACAACACTTTTGCGCCCGGACGGTTAACCCGCTCCGGGCGCTTTGCGTTTGGGCCTATTGGAATGGATGCGATGTGCCGACTGCTCCGAAGACATTCCGCGCCGCACATGCGCCGACACCTAAGCAAAATGAACAGGATTACGACAGGCGTCGGGGTTCGGCACGTGAGCGTGGGTATTCATCCAAGTGGGACAAAGTATCGATCGCATTCCTTCGCAAGCATCGGGTCTGCAAAGCGTGCGAGGCCGTGGGCATCCTGCAAGCGACTGAGGTCACTGACCACATCGTCCCTCACAAGGGTGACATGGGTCTGTTCTGGGATCGGAGCAATTGGCAGGCCTGCTGTCGTTGGCATCACGATGTGGTCAAGCAGATGCTGGAACGTGAGTTCCTTGCAGGTAGCATTGGCCGATCCGATCTGAACCTGACCAGTCGTGCGGCTCTCGATCTGGCATCGCGTCTCGGGGTCTGAGGGGGAGGGGGTGGTTTAATCCCTAAAACCGGCGCGCCTCCGGACCGGTGGGAAGCGAGGAAAAAACTCGCGCAGGTTTTCGAGAAGTTTTTTTTATTTGGTGCGAAGGAGAACGAGCAATGGCGGGCAAACGTAGGGGGCCAGCGCCGGAACCTGCGGCTGTCAAAAAAGCCAAAGGGAATTCGGGTCGGCGTCCAATCAAGACGGAAGAGATGGAACAGCTGGTCGGGCAGGTTGAGGAATCTGTTGAGGCTTCAGCGGAGATCAAGGCACCAGATTGGGTGAGCGAAGAAGGCCGCAAGGTCTGGGAATTTTTAGCACCCCGGCTGCTGGCCATGCGGATCTTGCAACGCATCGATACGCTGACCTTTGGTCGCTACTGCCAAGACTTCGGACGCTGGATCACGCTATCCAAAGTGATCGAAGACGAGGGTATGACCTACAAACCGGAGAGCGATCACGGGAATTACATCAGGCCGCACCCGGCTGTCATCATGTCGCAGCGTCTGAACCGGGATCTGATGGCGATGGAAGGAAGCTTTGCGCTGAACCCAGCTGATCGCCAGCGCTTGTTTGCTGCCAAAGCGGCGGCATCAATCGCGCCTGATCTGTTCAACCTGGGCGAAAAGGATGAGGGCAAAGAGCAGAAGTCTCCCGTTGGCCTTCTGAACTGAGGGTATGGCAGTTGCATGTCGGCCCCGGGGCGTCGGCCAGCGCGCTACGTTCGATCATGACCGGCAGGTTTGGGTCAGTGGCGATTACTGGTTTGACGAAAAGTCCGCTGACGCTGCGGTAGATTTTTTCCCAACCTATCTCAGGTTCACCTCTGGTGAATGGGCAGGACGTCCTTTCATCCTGGAGGACTGGCAACAAGACGACATCGTCCGCCCCTTGTTTGGCTGGAAACGGGCAGATGGCTCACGCCGGTTCAGGCGATGCTATGTCTGGATCCCGCGTAAGAACGGCAAAACCGAAATGGCTGCCGGCATCGCGCTGCTGATGTTGTTGGGAGACGCTGAAGAGGGCGGCGAAGTCTATTCAATCGCCGCCGACAAGGACCAGGCTGCGATCGTCTTTAATAAAGCCTCGACTATGGTGGGGAAATCTGACCCGCTTCAGGACCATCTGGTATGCCTAAAAACGGCAATATACTGCAGCTCGCTGAACGCGTCATTTAAACCGCTGTCCGGTACCGGAAAAGGCAAGCACGGTATGGCTGCCAGCGGGTTGATCGGGGATGAGATCCACGAATGGCCCGGGCCTGACCTCTACCAGTTTATGCACGACAGCCAGGGCAACCGACGCCAACCTATGGAGTTCCTGATCTCGACGGCTGGCAAGAAGGGTGGATACGGGTCCGAGGTTTGGGACGAATGCGAGAAGATCCTCGACGGCACTCTGAACGACCCTGAGACACTGGTGGTTGTCTATGCTGCGGACGCCGATAACGATGACTGGACTGCTGAAGAGACCTGGTTCAAGGCGAATCCAAACCTTGGGGTATCCAAGAAGATGGACACGATGCGGGCGGATGCCCGCCGCGCGATGAGTTCGCCGCGGTTGGAGAATGCGTTCAAGGCCTATCACCTGAACATTTGGTCCGAACAGGCGGTGCGTTGGCTGCCGATTGATGTGGCCGATGACATGGGCCGGCGCTTTGGCTGGAAATATTGCGCAGGTCCGACCGATTGGAAGTCGCTCGAAGCGGAGCTGACCGGGCTGCGGTGCTTCACAGGCATAGATCTCTCGGCGGTCAGCGACTTGTCCGCCGTGGTGCATTGGTTCCCGGTCCAGCCCGGACTCGACGTGCCGACGGTGATCCCAAGGTTCTTCAAACCGAAGGACTTGCTGCAAGAGCACGGTAAGCGGGACCGACTGCCCTACGAGCAATGGGTTCGCGACGGCGCATTGATCGGCACAGATGGAAACGTGGTGGATTATGCCTTTATAAAGAAGGTTTTGTACGAGGATGCAGAGCGTTTCGAGATCCAGAACATCGGAATAGACCGCTACAACGCGACGCAAGTAACCATCGAGATCGCGCAGGAAGGCCTGCCGGTCGAGTATTACCAGCAGGGTTTCGTGTCGATGTCGCCGCCATCGAAAGAACTGGAGCGACTGGTAATGTCGAATGGGCTGCATCATGGCGATCATCCGGTGCTTGATCGCCATTCAAAGGTGGTTGCCGTCGAGACGGACGCCGCGGGCAACATCAAGCCGACAAAGGCGAAATCGACGCAGCGGATCGATGGTATTGCCGCCTTGGTAAACGCGATCGGGGTCGCATCGAAAGACGAAGGCGACAGCGGCAAGCTGACCAGTGAGAAAATTATAGAACGTGGGGGCCTGATATGAGCGATCTGAATATGAGCGAAAAGCCAGCGAAGGGCATCAAGCCATCCGTGGATGCTCGCGATATCATGTGTGTCGCGGGCGTTGGATTGATCGGGTATGGTGCCTGGCTAGTCCATCCTGCGGCTGGTTTCATCGCACCTGGTGTGATCCTGACAGCTGTGGCCATCTTCGGTGTGCGTAGCTGATGGGTTTCCTGTCTTCGCTCAGTAGTGCTGCCAGCGTACCGGATGAGGTGCGCGAAACAGTAGATCCAAAGCATCCGCGCGACCCGGTGCTGGCACAGATGTTCGGTGATCCGGACAGTGTGTCAGTCACGCCTCAATCGGCGATGCGGGTGACAGCAGTCTATGCCTGTGTTTCCCTGATATCGGAGACCATCGCAGCGCTGCCGTTGCACGTCTACAAACGCACCGTGAGCGAAAAGGGTGTGACAACACAGGCCAAGATGACTGAGCATCCGCTTTATGGTGTGCTGCACGATATGCCCGTGGCGGGTATGACGTCGTTCGAGTGGCGCGAGATGCAGATCAGCCATACCGCGCTACGCGGTGACAGCTATGCGCGGATCATTCTCGGTCGGGACGGTCGGGTACGGGAGCTGCCGCCGATCCTGCCCGATCACATTCAGCCGTTTCGAAATGCGGCCGGGCAATTGCGCTATCGATGGTGGCCGGATGGGATGGCACCGGTGCGGATCCTGTTTGATGACGAAGTGCTGCGCATCCCGCACAAGATGCTGGACGGGGTGAACAGCCTTTCCCCGATCTCAACGCACCGTCAGACGATTGGCACATCATTGTCGGCTGCTCGCTACCTTCGCGCCTTCTATCAGAACTCGGCTCAGCCCAAGGGTGGGATTTCGCTGCCTGAATCAATTTCTGATGATGCTTCGACCGCAATTCGAGAGAGCTGGGAAAGGAGACATCAAGGGCCAGAGAATGCAGGAAGAATTGCCATTTTCGACGGCGGCATGAAATGGGAACAGATCGGCATGACGATGGACGACGCGCAGTATCTTGAGCTGCAAAAGTTCAGCGTCGGAGATATTGCCCGGATCTTCCTGGTACCACCCCACAAGGTGGGCGAAATGGGCGCTGCGACTTTTTCGAACATTGAGCATCAGGCGATCGAGTTTGTGGTCGACACCATTCTGCGATGGGTGAGACGCATTGAGATGCGGATGAACTCCTATCTGCTGTCAGCCGCTGATCGCGCGGCGGGTGTGTTTATCGCGCTGGATATGAAGGGCCTGCTGCGCGGCGACGCAGCCGCAAGGTCCGCTTTCTATCGCGCCATGTTCTACATCGGTGCCATGAACCCCAATGAGATCCGCAAGGCGGAGGACATGAACCCCTATGAGGGCGGGGAGGAATTCTATGTGCAGGGCGCGACGGTGCCGATCGATAGCCTCGATATGGGTGCGCCGGGTGCCGGCATCGACGGTTCGGTCGAGGAGATGATTGCCCAGGCTGTCCAAAAGGCACTTGAAGCAGAACAGACAAGGAAAATTCGGAATGAATGATAAAGTTGAACCAAAGAGCAAGGTGGAACGGCGATATTTCAGCTGTCCGGATATTGAGCTGCGCGCTGTCGGCGATGATGGTCCGTCAATTCTGATCGGCTATGCTGCAATTTTTGACCAACTCTCCGAAGATCTGGGCGGGTTTCGCGAACAGATCGCACCCAATGCTTTTGCTAGCAGCATCGGCGGGGATATCCGGGCGCTTTTTAACCATGATACCAATCAAATTCTTGGTCGCACGAAAGCCAAAACACTGGTTGTGATGGAAGATCAGCGCGGCCTCCGCTGTGAAATTACGCTGCCGGACACGACCGTTGCCCGTGATCTGCGTGAAAGCATCCGCGTTGGTAACATCGACCAGATGTCTTTCGGATTTCGCACGAAAAAAGACAACTGGGCGGATGTAGATGGCAAGATCGTGCGTACCTTAATTGACATCGAGTTGCTGGATGTCTCGCCAGTTACGTTCCCAGCCTATCCCCAGACAGAAATTGCTTTGCGCTCAATGGGTGCGTGGCAAGAAACGACGGTACCGGTTTTGGTGCCTGATTATGAGGATGAAGTGCGTAAGCTCGCGCTGCTCAGCCTATAACGCCGCCGCTTCAGACGGGCACCTTCCAAAATTTCAACCAAAGAACCCCGCTAGCGGGGCCTGAACTGGTGGCGCGATGTCACCCTGACTAAAGGAACAATCGAAAATGACTATTAAGGAAATGATCGAAAAGCGCGCCAAGCTCATTAAGGACGCGCGGGCGCTGATCACTGCTGCGCAAACCGAAAAGCGCAGCATGACCGATGAAGAAAACGTCCAGTATGACAAAATGTTCAAAGAAGCAGACGAACTGCGCACGAACATCGAGCGAGAACAGCGTCAGCGCGAAGTTGAGCGCGAACTTGAAGAGTTGGCAGGCGACGGCGAAGAGCGCAATGCCGCCGCCGGTGGCGATCGTGGCGAACAGCGTGGCCGCGCCGATCTGCTGATGGAGGCATTCCGCGGCTTCCTGACCACTGGTGTGCCCACAGGTGATGGTGCCGAGGAATTCCGCAACCTGGCGGCGGGCGTAAACACCGAAGGTGGCTTTTTGGTGGTGCCCGAGACCTTTGTGAATCTGCTGATCAAGGCGATGGATGACGAAGTGATCATCCGTCAGTTGGCAAATGTCATTCCTATTACCAATTCTGCCAGCATCGGGATGCCGACACTCGACAGTGATATGGGCGATGCTGACTGGACCGTCGAACTCGGCACCGGCGGCGAAGACGATCAGATGCGGATGGGCAAGCGCATCATGCGGCCTCATCCAATGGCAAAACGCATCAAGGTTTCCCAGCAGCTGCTGCGCACAGCGGCGCTGTCCCCCGAAACGCTCGTGCGTCAGCGCATGGCCTACAAATTCGGCGTCACACAGGAGAAATCCTATCTGTTGGGTAACGGCGATCGCAAGCCACTCGGGCTGTTTGTCGCTTCCCCTGACGGGATACCGACCTCGCGCGATGTGTCCGAAGACAACACCTCGACCGCAGTCACGGCAAAGGGCCTGATCTCCGCCAAGTATTCGCTGAAAGCCGGGTATTGGAGCAAGGCAAACTGGTTGTTCCACCGTGATGTAATGAAACAGATCGCCAAGCTTACGGACAGTGAAGGTCAGTTCATCTGGCGTGAAAGCATGCGTGATGGTGAGCCTGACCGCCTGCTGGGGCGTCCGTCGCGGATGTCCGAATTTGCGCCCAACACGCTGGCTGCTTCACAGTATGTCGGCCTGCTGGGGGATTTCAGCCACTACTGGATCATCGACAGTCTGGTCATGCAGATCCAACGCTTGACAGAGCTCTATGCCGAAACCGGTCAGATCGGCTTCATCGGTCGCTACGAGGGCGACGGTCAGCCGGTGCTGCCCGAGGCTTTCGCCCGCATCAAGCTCGCTGCCTAAGCCCGCCAGCTGAACGCTCTGCCGCAGGCGTGATCCTGCGGCAGCAATCAACCTTTTTTGACAGGAGTGTCCGATGACGCCCAATCTTCTCAATTCACTTGCTCTGCAATTTATCGGGGCATCAATCGCCGCAGCGGCCGCAACCGATGCAGATTCCATCATCATCGATATGGCGGGATATGAGGGCGTGTTTGTAATGGCTCACGTGACCGACAGCCTGGCCACCGGGGTCGCCACTCTGACCGCACAGCAGAGCGCTACCAACGTGGGCGGCGACATGGCTGATATAGCGGGTGCGACAGCAAGTTTGACCAGCGCGGTAGATGACGATCTGAACGGGCAGATGATTGCAATCGACGTTCACTGCCCGCGTGAGCGTTACGTTCGGTTCAATCGGTCCTCATCGGTCGCCAACGTTGCCTTCGGTGATCTGGTGGTGGTGCGCTACGGCGCTCGCAAGCTGCCGATCGAGCGGCCATCGACCTTTGGTGTCGAAGTGGCTGTCAGCTCACCGCCGAGCGTTTGAACCATCAGGCCAGCCTGACGGCTGGCCCCTGAAACCTATCGGAGTGAAACTTCATGCAAGTTAAAATGTTGAAAGTGTCAGCATCAGCGCTGCTTTGCGCAGATGCGGGCGAGATCGTGACCGTCGATGATATTCTGGGCAAGCAGTTGATTGTCGCCGGCGCCGCAAGGTCGCATATGCCTGTGCGCCGCGAGACCGCCATGATCGATCCCAAGAGCGTCGAGGAAGCGGAACGTGAGCGGTCTCGCGCGTTGGCTGAAGCTGAAGCTGCCCGGAAAAAACCGGGTGCGATCCAGCAAGCCCTCGATCAGCTCGATGTGAAAGAAGACGAAGATTGGACCGCTGCGGGCAAGCCTGCAATGGACCGGATCAAGGAACTGACCGGATCGACAACCCTGACCCGCGCCGAAGTTGATGCGGCATTTCCTGATTTCGAGCGACCTACCGATGATGCATCGGTACCGGTTCAGGCCGCGCCGCCTGCGCCCGCCGCCAAGGCTGGCCCACGTTCCAGCGCGCCCTGATCATGCAGCGGTTTCGATCAATACTGGCATCACCGCCCGCAGTGACGCCAGTCGCGCTTGAAGACGCCAAGCGGCGTGTGCGGCGCGTCGAAGATGATGACAATGATGAGATCGAGATGCTGATCGCCGCAGTGGTTTCGCATCTTGAGGGTGCTGATGGCATCATGGGGCGGGCGCTGATCACGCAAGACTGGTCGGATACATTCGATAGCTTTCCACGCAGTGACCGGATCGACCTGAGGCTTGCGCCGGTGCAGTCCATTGTTTCGATCAACTATATCGACGCGAACGGTGCCGAAGCCACGCTATCGCCATCAAAGTTCACGCTGCATTCGGATGCTTCCGGGTGTTTCATCCGGTTGTCGTCAACTGCAGCATGGCCAGCCACGGATCATCGGGATGATGCGGTGACTGTGATCTATCGTGCCGGGTATGGTGATACCCCTGCGGACGTGCCGGCTGCGATTAGGCTGGCAATTCTGGATCTGGTCGCGCACCGTTTCAATAATCGCGCAGCGGTCCTGGTTGGCGTAGGCGCAGTGGAGCTTCCGCGCAGTGTCGCGGCTGACCTCGCGCCCTACAAAAGGCCGCATTTCTGATGCGAGCTGGTCAAATGAAGCACCGTGTTCAGTTTCTGCGCGGGCAGATGTCGGATGACGGGCTTCAGAATGCGATCGTCTGGGGTGATCCCGCGAATGATGCAATCGGTCCGAAGCTTTGGGCGAAACGGACCCCGATCAGCGACGCCGAGAAATGGCGGGCGGGCCAAGTCTCGGCCAACATCACGGCGCGGTTCGTCGTCTACTGGTCGGCGCTGACGTCTAGCATCACGCCAAAGGATCGATTGGTCTGCAATGGCACGGTCTATGACATCATGGGCATCAAGGATGTCGAAGATGACAAGATGTGGCTGGAATTCACAACGTCGGCGAGGATCTCTTGATGAAATGCGCGTTGACAGTACGGATCGAGGTGGATCCTGATCGCCAGATAGAAAAGCTCTCTAAAGGGTTCGATCGTCTCGGTGAGGCTGATCAAGACAGGTTTCAGAAAGAGTGGCGCACCCTTGAGGCTTCGGGTGCGCAGGTTGCAGATTCCGGCTTCTGTTTTGGTGTTGTGCACGCGTGGTTGTCCGACGACATGGTGCAGCATGCCAAACGCTTCGGCATTGAGCTATGAGCGTTACCTTTGATCTCTCCGGCTTCTCAGAGTTAGAAAAAGAACTCGAAAATCTGTCCAAGTCGGCTGGCAAAAGCGTGTTGCGCCGTTCCTTGAAAAAGTCGGCGCAGCCTTTGGCAGATCTGATGAGGTATCTGGCACCGCGCGGCGACACCGCGACGGATGATCTTGCGGATTCGATCGCCGTCAGCACGAAGCTGAGCAAACGGCAGAAGGGCCTGCACAAGCGCATGTTTCGCGACGACAAAGCCAGCGTCGAAATGTTCGTTGGTGCCGAGCCGGATCCCGCAGCGGTCAACCAGGAATTCGGCAACGTTAATCACGGGCCCCAATCGTTCGCGCGTCCCGCCTGGGAACAAGACAAGATGGCGCTGCTGGATCGTCTATCCAAAGATCTTTGGATCGAGCTGGAAAAGAGCATCAAGCGGGCAGAGGCAAAAGTGGCGCGGCAGGCAAAGGGCTGATGATGGAAGAAGAGTTTCGCGGGTTGCTGAAGGCGACAGCGGCGCTGACGGCAATTGTCGGCCAGCGCATCGATTACGGGGAACGGCCACAAGGCCAGCAGATGCCCGATGTCCTGCTGAATGTCGTCTCGGGCTTCGAGGGCATCCATATGAACGGCACAGGGCCGTTTGAGGGCCGGATACAGGTCGATTGCTATGGTTTGACCTATTCGGACGCCAAGCGGGCCGCGCGCGCCGTTGTCGATGCCCTGAATTTCTACCGCGGGGGTGGCTTTATGATCATCACGCATCTTTCGACGCGAGACACCCGCGAGGGCGGATCGAACGACGCCGACCGCTCATACCGGACAGGCATGGACTTTAACATCATATGGAGGCCGCAATAATGGCACAAAAGGAATTTGCAGGCGAAATCGCCTATGATTGGGAGCTCTGGATCGGTCGCACGGCGCTGGTCGCAGAAGTTTCGACGACGACATGGACGCAGATCTACGGCTTTGAAACGCTGCCCTTCCCTGATCAGACACCCTCTGACGAAGACGCCACGCATATGAACTCGCCCAGTCGGACAAAAGAGACCGTTCCAGGGCTTATGTCTGTGGCATCGTGGTCGCAGGAAAAGCAGCTTTGGCCAGGAGACCCAGGCGACACGTTGCTCGATGATCTAGTCGAGCTGACCAAGGCCGGCACGAAAGAGGATGTCATCTTCGAGTTCAACATCAAGCCTGATGGCACTTCGATCCGGCGTGCCTATCGGGGTTATGTCGATGTGTTCACACCTACGGGCACAGTCGGCGGAAAAGCGATGTCGGCTGTCGGCGCGAAGCTCATGAACAGCGTGACGCCTGCGCGGGTGATTGAATAATGGCTAATCCACAAGGCACTCTGAAGGTCACAGCAGGCGGCAATGAGTACACCTTGTTCCTCGGCATGTCCGTCCTGGCTGATATGCAGGATAAGTATGGTCAGGACGTGCTTGATAAGCTGGACCGCCCGGAGGGAGCATCCGAAAACTGGATGCCTGATCTGAAGATCGTTTCTGACCTCTTCAAGATGTCTTTGCAGCGGCACCATGCAGGCATTGCTGACCGCTGGCTGGTCGATGACATCATCGCTGAAAACGGTGACGCCCTGCAGAAGCTGACGGGTGCGAGCTTGCCCGATGCCCCCAAGGGTAAATCGTCGGGAAACGTCAAGGGGCCGAGGAGGACAGCGGCCTAGATCTAACTGTTCTTCTGAAAAACTACATCGCGGCGGGTTTCGACCCGGCGCGGTTCTGGGACATCACGCCGCGCCTTTACTCGATCGAGATGGAGGGGGCGGTTCAGCGGCGTGAAAATAGGATGGCCGAAGTCTGGTTCACAGCGATGTTGCCGCGCTTCAAGAAGCCGCCCAGCCTTAAAGAATTCATATCCGGCGGAAATGACAGACGCAGCGATTTGGTCCAGTGCCTGAGCGCCTGGGACAAGATCGACCGCGCGCTATCGAGAGGAAGATAAGTGGCATCAAGTGTTATCGGCGCTTTGCGGGTCAATCTTGGCCTCGACAGCGCAAAATTTGAAAGCGGTGCCAAGCGGGTTCAAACCCCACTTGCGGCGATGCGCAAGCAAATCGTCGCGGTTGCTGCAGTGGCAGCTGCGGCGGGTGGTGCGATCACTGCCATGGCTCTGAAGGGCGCGAATGACATCGATGTGGCTGTCAAGGCCGCCCGTCGTCTGGGGACTTCGGTGGGGGGCTACCGTGCGCTTGAATTGGCCGCTGGCGAGGCGGGTGTGAGGCTGTCCGGGCTTGCCAATGATGTTCAGACCATGGACCGGGAAATCGCGCGTGGCAGCAAGAGAGCCGTTACTGCGCTGGATCGGTTGAATTTATCGGCGAAGGATCTGGAGGGCCTTGAGGCTGATCAAAAGGTGGCGCTGATTGCCGACGGAATTAAGGATCTGGGGCTGAACTCGGGTCAGGCATCTGCATTGCTGCAGGATCTGGGTGTGCGAAACCGTGAGATGGTGCTTGCAGTCCTGTCGGGTGGCGATGTTTTTCGGCAGGCGCGCACCGACGTGGAGCAATATGGCCTAGCTGTAAGCAAGACCGATTCCGATGCGATCGAGCAGGCCAATGACCGGATTGGAAGGCTGGGGCTGATTGGTCAGTATGCGGCGCAGCAGCTGGCGATTTCTATCGTGCCGACACTCGGTGCCATGGCGCAGGCGATGACCGACAGCCTTCGCGAAGGCGGGCTATTGCGGACGATGATTGATGGTCTGGCAAACAACTTACAGCGGGTCGGCACCTATGTATCGGTACTGGTCACCGGCCTAGGCGTTCGATATGTCGCGGCTGCTGGATTAGCCCGTCTTGCAACGTTGAGTTTCGCCGGCTCTCTAGCGTTTCTGCGCAGCGCTTTGATCCGAACAGGCATTGGTGCGTTAATCGTCGGTGCTGGCGAGCTAGTCTACCAGTTTGGGAGGGTGATCGGTGCGGCTGGCGGCGTCACCGACGGTCTAAAGCGAATTTTCGAAGTCGGGAAGGCAACGTTGCTCGGCGTTGGAAGGACGGCATGGGGTCTATCGGAAATTATGGCAGGCATCGCATCCGCGATTGTTGGTTCGTTTGTCCGTGCATTTGCTGAGATAGCCAGAACTTTCGACGCTCTGATAAATGGTATCGCGTCAGCGTGGAATGCATTGGCAGGCAGTGGGTTGGGCGAAAAGATGGGTATGTCGACTTTCGGAAAGTCGGACGTCTCAGGTGCTATTGGTTCCGTAGCAGATGGTCTTTTTGATCAGGCAGCGTCAAGCATCAGGCAGGGTGGTCAAAGAATCAAAGAAGCTGGTGCAGAAGTTGCATCGGCTCTGAGCGACTCAGTAAAGCCAATTCTCACGGCTCCGGAGAATTTGGATGGTGGCGCAGAGGCGGCGGATCGATTTTCCGACGCGCTCGACAATGTCGCCGGCAGTGCTGGCGGGGCGGGTTCAGCGGTGGATGGCGCTAAAGCAAGGGTCAAAGGCCTTAAAGATACTGCGAACGACATGCGGGACACATTCAAGGATGCGTTCAAGGGTATTATCACCGGTGCGCAGAACCTCGGCGAAGTTGTCAGGAGTATTCTCAACAAGATCACTGACAAGCTGCTGGATAGCGCATTTGACACCCTTTGGGGTGGTGCAAGCAGTGGTGGCGGAATTCTTGGCGGTATCGGCGGACTGGCGAAAAGCATCTTTGGCGGTTTCCGCGCAGATGGTGGGTCCGTCTCGGCCGGCAAGGGCTATATCGTCGGGGAAAGAGGCCCCGAGTGGTTTCAGCCCGGTAGTAGCGGCACAATCGTGCCCAACGATGCGATGGGTGCTGCGCAGGGCTTAAACGTTACAGTTACCATGGACCGCTCTACAGGGTCCTTTGGGGCCTTTGTCCGGGATGCTGCAGGTAAGTTAATCGCTGAAGCAGCCCCGGGTATCAAGCAAAGCACGTTGGCGGCTGCGCCAGCTTACCTCTCCAACAAGAGCATGCGGTTCGACTGATGGGAAATATCGCATTCCCCAGGCAGGCCAAATTGACAACGTCGGGATTTCGTATGGTCGGGCAAATGCGCGGGCGTGAGACTGCCATATCCGGAGCCGAAAGTATCATTCCGAGCTTTTCAGGCCATTGGACGGTATCGATATCCTTCTTTATCCATAATGAAGAGGCGCGACTTGAGTGGCAAGCTTTCCTCGCTCAAATGGAGGGCGGGATTGGAACGACATTGGTGCCAGTCACGCTGCCTTATCGCCCTCGAAATGCGCGTGGTGGGCGTGCCTCAGTCACTGAAGTGCCAGAATTCAGCACGTTCGAGCATTGGTCGTTTGTCAACGACGCACGGGCATCGATCATGGTCAAGACGGACGCACCGCTGCGCGCGACGGACATTGAATTGACACTTACGGACAGTCTGGGGCTGCGCCCTGGTCACAGTCTGTCCATTGGTGAGCGGTTCCACAGGGTGCAGCGGTCGTGGGATGATGGTGCAAAGATCAGGATCCAACCGCCCTTGCGGGCTGGTGCCGCTGCGGGATCGATTGTCGAAACAGACAATCCGGTCTGCAAGATGCGATTTGCATCCGAAGGCGAGGGCGAAGTAGATTTCTCGCTCAGTGAGATCGACCGGCCTACGGTCAAATTCCGCGAGGCTTTCTGATGGGTGTGCGCGACGATCTGCTGGCGATCCCTGATGATCTGCTTCGGACGGGCAGGGTGTCCGAAGCAACGCTGGTCTTTATGGACTTCAAGGATAACCCGCGCCGCTGGTGGACCGGGATAGGCGATCTGGACGTGGCGGGCGAAATCTGGTCGGGCGTGTCTGATCTGATCAGCATTTCCGATATCGAGACCACCTATGCCGCCACTGCGCAGCCGGTATCCTTTGGTCTTGCCGCGACCGAAAAGATGATCGACGACACGCAAGCGGCAGAAAGTACAGTACACGGGCGTACCGTCGCGATCTTCGGGCAGCTGTTCTATACGCAGGCGGATCTGGATCATCCAGCGTGGCATCCGGTGGGCAGCCCGTTCGCGCATTTCGTCGGCACGATGGAAAAGGTCAGCTACAGCTTTTCCGGGCTGGAAAAGGGATCGATCAGCCTTGCTTGTGAGGGGTTGTTCTATCGGCGTACGACACCACCGCGTGGCCTGTTGACAGATTCAGATCAGAAGTCGCGCAGTTCGGGTGACCGGGGATTGGAGCTAGTCACGAAATACACGGAATATGAGACCCGATGGCTGTAAGACTCGCCGTCGCGGAGGACATCCCGCGTATTGTCGACATGGTCTGCGCGCTGCGCGAGGCGATTGGTGGCCCCGTAGAGCCGGAACCGGCCAAGGTATCCGAAACAGTCATGATCCTGATGGGATCACCCTCGGGTATCGTCTTGGTGTCGGACGGTGGTTTCATCGCCGGCAGCATCGCTCCGACCATCATCAGCGATGAGCGTTTTGCGCACGAGTTGGGGTGGTTCGCAGCCGACAGCAGCGGCCTGCGCTTGCTGCGAGCTTTTGAGGTGTGGGCTGTCAATCACAGTGCGCGCGTGCGGCTCTCGACAGGCCCGGAGAGACTGGTCCCTTACCAGCTTCGGTCAGCGCTCCAGCGACGTGGGTACCGAGCACAAGAAACGGCGTGGGTGAAGTAAATGGCAATTTTCTCTAGCGCAATCGCCGCAGTTGCTGGCTTTGTCGCGTCAACGTTCGGGATTGGTCTGGCCACGGCAACTGCGCTGACCCAAGTGGGCGTCAGTCTTGCGATAAGTGCCCTAGCCAAGCCGAAGCAACCGACGATCCCGCCGCAGGAGGTGCAGGCTAATATTAGCCAGGCCGCGTCAGCGCGCCGGCGTTCCTATGGTAAGGTGCTACTTGGCGGTCTTCGGGCTTTCTTCGAGGCCAAGGATGGTGTCCTACACGTCGTTATTGTCCATCACGAGGGGGCGGTGTCTCAGGTCCTCGACTATGTCATCGACGGCGAAACAGTTGCGCTGAACAGCGAAGGCGTCACGACCGACGAGGGTGGGGCGTTCAGCTTTGATGGGCTTGTCCAGATCGCGACGCGCAACGGTACGCAGTCCGATTATGCCGACCTGTTGGCCGCGTTCCCGGCAATGTGGACGGCGGCGCACAGGATCGAGGGAAGTGTCACCACATATGCGCGGCTGAGAGGGCCTTCCCCCAGCCGGATCAGTGCTATCTTCCCTAAAGGCGCGAATACAGTGATCCAGATGATTGTGCACGGGTCGGAGGTATTTGATCCTCGCACCGAGGCTGTGGGCTTCTCAGATAACTCTGCCTTGGTGGCGCGTGATTTCTTGAGCCATCCGGATGGCATGCGCATACCAGAGATACATTTCGACGATGCCGCGATTGGGGCGTTTGCCGACATCTGCGATGTCCAGGGCTACGCAGCAGCCGGCACTTACGGATTAAACGATGAGCCGCGAAACGTGCTCGATGCCATCATGAAAACTTGCGACGGACAGCCGTATCTGACGCCTGAGGGCAAGATCGGATTGATGGGGGGGCAGTATTCCGAGCCTGACGTGATCATCGGACAGGATGATATTCTGGAAGTGAACTGGGAAACCGGCGTCGACGCCATGACGGACTTCAATGTTCTCAAGGGCATCTACACTAGCGAAGATCACAACTTCAAACCGGAGGAAGCACCGGAGCGTCGAAACGAAACCCTTCTCGACACGCAGGCGGAACGTACCGAAACGCTAGACATCCCTTGGTGCCCAGATGGCAACCAGATGCAAAAGCTGATGCAGACCTATGAAATGCGCGAGCGGCCCCGATATCGGGTTGAGATTGTGACCAACCTAGTGGGCATCAAAGCTCGCTTTCCAAAGGGTGACGGGATCCACACAATCCGCATTGATCATCCGCGCATCGGTGGCGTCTATGAGGTATTGAGCCATGGCTATTCGGCGGCCAGCGGGAAGTGCCGCATCGGCCTGCGATCAACATATGACGCTTGGTCGATTGTCGATCTTAAACCGCTATCGCCGCCATTGTCGTCGTTAAGCCAGAACCTGCAAGTCAACCCGGTACCGTCCGGACTGGCATTGTCGCAGGAGATTGTTGCGATCTCGGGGGAGACATCTGGTGTCCAGATCGTTGCCCAGGTTAGTGATCCAAACCGCAATGATTTGCAGCTTATCGTCGAGTTCAAACGTGCGGATTTACTGGCGTTTTTTCCGTGGACGCGCATGAGCGTGGCCGAAGGCGCCCTCCGTGCCGTGTCGGGTGTCGTCGCTGAGGGTGAGTATGATGTTCGCGCTTATTGGTTCGGACAGGGCGCGGCAGAGGAAGATTATCCGGAAGGGACAATCACAGTGATCAGTAATCCAACCGTGCCGGCCACGCCTACAGAATTCGACGGCAGCGCAACTGGATCGTCGGCAAGCCTGTCTTGGGTCAATGCGCCAACGAATTACAGCGCGACCCGGATCTTCCGCAACACGGTCGACAGCTATGCGGGGGCCAGCTTCGTCGATGATGTCGCGGGTCTTGCCGGTCAGCCGTCCAGCTTCACCGAAAGCCCGACTGCCGGCACGTGTTTCTATTGGGCCGTGACGCTCAACCCGTCGTTCGTGCCATCGCCTGAGACGGCATCGGTCGAAATCACAATCGCCTAATTTTTCAAATTTTTGCAGAACAGGAGAACTCGCATGGGAACCATTGCGGATCAATTAAACACGGCCATGCGTGATTTTCAGCGGTATAGTGGTGACGGACTTCCCAATGAACCGGCAGGACGGCCTCTCCCGGTGGGTGACCCGGCTTCTGGGCAATTTAACCCGCTAAAGAAGCAGGTACGTGATGCGTTTCTTGCGATTGCTGGGTCAGCCGATGATCTTACGGAAGCTGTTCAGGCGGCTGCTAATTCAGCCGAAGCGTCCGACCAAAGCGCCAACGCTTCGACGGTCCAAGCAGGGATATCTTCAGCGCAGGCGGCGGTCGCCACCACAGCGGCTTCTCAGGCAAGCCTTGCTGCTCTCGCAGCGGGCGCACCCCTTGTAACAACGCTGACTGATCCTATTCCAGCAAACGACAGCATTGAACTAGTGCAAACCAACGCAGGCACGCAAGTTTGGGAAGTGCAAACAGGGGCCTGGGTGCAAATCGGATGGCTGGGTGGCCCGAAATTCGACACTGTGCCTTTCCTGTTAGGTGACACGTCAAGCACTTATGGCGGCGATGGTGCTATTGTTGAAGCTGGTGGCTATCACTACGCTCAAGACAGCGTAAACGGGTTCATTGAAAACGGCGAGAGCGTCAAGCTGCGGCCTTTGAAGGCTGCCGACGGTGCGTACCACACGGCAGCACTTGGTCCGCCTTCTGGGGCCGAGCAAACCGATAAATTAACAGCAATGCTGGCTCTCGCTGCGGGTGGAACAATGGTCTTTGACTACTTCGTCGGCAGCTACAAGACAGATCGCCTTATTCCTGATGACAATACATTCCTCAAGCTGGCCCCCGGCGTCACCGTTGAGGGCATTTCAGGAGGGTCGCGAGTATTTCAAGTTCAGTGTGTTGATTTCACGCTTGAATACTTCGGCGCGACTATAAAGCGGCACCCGCTACAATCATCCCACCCAATTCTTATTAGCGCAAGTCATCTCAACCCGTGCAGAAAAATACGAATCCGAGGTGGAACGGTCATTAGTAACGGATCGCTAGGGGTCGGCGGTACTGGCGAAAACGACTGCATCTACGTGGGGGGTGCAGTTCAGGGTGTCGGCGGCGATCCATCGCTTGAGGCAATCCCAAAAGATGTGATTATCGAAGACTGCAACTTGGTTTCACCTCGCCGGAATGTTGTCTCGATTGTTGCGGGTGACAACGTGACGGTCCGAAACTGCAAGCTAAATGGCGAGGATGCCGTTGTTCTGCGCTGCGCTGTAGACATTGAGGCGAACGCCTATCTCACGGACGGGACAAGCGCTGTCAAGCGCGTCAAGGTGCACAACAACATCATCAGAAACTGCGCAGGCATCAACCTTGCCGTTGTGTTTGGCGATGATGTCGACTTCTTCGACAACGATATAGAAATTTCTGTAGCCTCGGCCAGTGGAATTGGCGGTGGAGCAGGCGGCACACAGTTTAACGATGCGGTGTATCGTGAGGGCGACCGCTTGGGTCCTACCGCCTTCGACGCAGGTACGGGAAATATCACGGTACGAGAGATCGGTGACGAAACACTTCATGAATTGGGAATTCACGTTGGAATGTGGATTCAAGGGATAACCAAATCAGGTAGCGGAGCAACCTTCCCAAGTGGTCTTTCCACGCCATTCCGGTACTGCATCTCGTGGGTCAGCCCTGACGGGACACAGATACGCCTGTCAACTTACTATAAATTCGGGGAAATAACTTCTTTTGGTGGCCCACCCACAGGAACACTGGATAACGACCCAACGGTTTCCGACCTGTGTTTCAACGTTTTCCGCCAAGGTCAGTGCAGCAACATCAAGGCGCGGGATAACAAAATCAAATATGTTGGTCCTGCGGGGGCTATGGACGCCTTTAATTTTGGGACTTGCTACGGCTGGGAACTGTCCAACAACGATATAGACATGGGGCTTAGTACTGGCTCCCAGGTTCGCGCCCAGTACGGATACGGGCTTACACTCCAAGGTCGCGGTGGCAAGGGGGGCCTTCGGGGCGTCTCTGCTGGTCAATTTAGTAAGGTCACTATTGATGACTATACTGCCAAAAAAACCACCTTAGACGCGTTCTTACTTGGCGGTGCCTTCTTGCTGGAAAACAGCAAGGCTATTGCCTGCACGGGCGATATTTTGGACATTACAGGTGGAACGGATGCGGTTGTGCGAAGGTTCCGTACCGTCGGGGGCGAAACAGTTGCCTCAACAGGTCTAAACCTCCGTTCCGGCGACGGTTTCAGGATGGAAGGCAGCGACTTCGCGGATGCGGGCAGTAGCGTTGCTACCTCGATCTCAGTCAATGTTGCCGCAACAAATGCAAGCATCGTTCGTACGAAGGCATTTGGAGGCGCGACCTACGGTGCAGGTTCGAAGCTGTATAACCCACCATCGCTTAAGTATCGCGAAGGGGTCAGCACCACGGTCAGCGCACCGGGCGCGCGTGTTAATAGGCCCGTCGATGTGACTTTCTCGCTAAACCTTCAAGGTGTGACCGTCACAGCATGGGTGCAGGCCAGCAATGTGATCGGAGTCAGATTCCAGCATCAAGTAGCAGAAGTCGGAGATCTAACTGATCCGGAACTTACTTATGAGGATCTGGTTGCCCTGATTAATCCGATTGACCTAGCTGAAGGCACCCTGAGCGTTGCTTGTCGCTAAAACGAAAGGCCCGGAGATGAATTTGCCGAAAATTGAAAATCGCTGGACGACTGAGGAAATACGGACGGCAGCTGGCATTCTGATACAGATGCTCGTGCTCGGCAGGGCGACCCAATGAGCACATTCCGTCTCAACATCATGGAGCAGGGTAGGGCGACCGAATGGTTGTGCAGTCTTGTGCTGCTCTTCTTCGCAATCTGTCTGGCATTGCCCGGCAACACACTGACTTCATCGAGCGGATTCCGGGCATTCTTGTCGATGGGCCTGGATGAGGCTTCTCTAGGTACGCCAATGGCGTTGATTGCAGCATTGCGGCTCTCGGCGTTGCACATCAACGGCAACTGGCACAGGTCGCCATATCTGCGCATGGCTGGCGCGATGTTCGGCTCGGCGATCTTCTCGACGTTGGCCATGGCGTTCCTCTGGCCGACCCTCGCCTACGGGGCGGCGCTTTCCTCCGGTGTGTTCACCTATCTTCTACTCGCCCTGTTCGATGGGCTTTCTGCGTACAGGAGCGGTGCAGATGCCAGAATGGTTCAGTGCGTTTTTAAAGAGCATCGATAAAGAGGTCATGACTCTGCTGGCTGTGGGTGTCGCGACGTTCCTAACGACCTGCGTGATGGCCGTCAGGGGATACAAGCGCGGTAAGCCGTCGAGCGCTGCCGCAGCACAGGCGATTGCGCAGATCAGCTGTGGTGCACCCCAGCTGCAGATCAAGCTCGAACACATCTCGCAGGTGCAGATCGCTGAGATCATTCATCTGCGCGACATCGACGAAAAGTTCGATCGAGTGGCGGAGCAAGTTACCAGGATCGAAGATCGTACCCGCAACCGGTGAATAACCAACAATTTGACCCTCAACAGACCGCCTCGGCGGTCTTTTTGCATTGGAGAGACGACATGAACTTCACGCAGCAGCTGTTGGCAGCGCACCAGGGCCGTCTGGCGGATCTCGGCTGGTATAAGGGCCTGATCGACGGGCTGGACGGCCCTATGACACAGAACGCTTTCACGCGCTTCAAGGAGGCGCATAGGTACCGTGCGCGGCCCTTTCCCGGGCCACTGACCATGGAAGCGCTGTGGGGGGCAGGGGCCAAGGCCGCGCCGGTGCCGGTTGCGATTGGAAACGAACCGCCCTGGCTGACGGAAGCCCGCAGTCTGCTTGGCACGCGCGAGACGCCCGGAACCGCAAGCAACCCTGCCATCATGGAATGGGCCCGCAATCTCGACCAGTGGTACCCCGGCGATGACGTGCCCTGGTGCGGCCTGTTTGTGGCGCATTGCATGTCTGTCGGCGCGCCTGGTGAGCCGCAGGCCTTTAACCGGCTGGGTGCGCGCCGGTGGCTGGAATACGGCGAACAGTGCGGCTTGGATCTCGGTGCTGTTGCGGTCTTCTGGCGCACCCACAAGACCAAAAGCTGGAACGGCCATGTCGCGATCGTGACGGGCCAAAGCAAAACGGCTGTGCGCGTCGTTGGCGGCAACCAGAGCGACAATGTTACCGAAACGTGGATCTCGCGCGATCGTCTGCTGAGCTGCCGTGGTCCTAAGGGCTGGAAGGGTGTGTCGGCTGTAACTTCGCACACCGGTGCTCTGTCCGTGAACGAAGCATGACGCCCGATTTGGTCACTTTCGCGATCTTTGCAATTACCCTCGCTGCCGTCATGGCCGCGATCATAGCGCTTCTGCGCAAATAGCCCTAAGGAATAATTATGGACTTTCTCTCTCAACTGTTCGCCAGCGCAGATCTGCAGGCGGTCGTCATCAGCATCATCGGGTTGGTGCTGACATTCCTCCTCAACCGAGCCGCCGGTGCATTTGCGGCAGCAACCGGCATCCAGATCGAGGCAAAGCATCGGGAGGCGCTGCACCAGGCGGTTATGACATCCGTTGAAAGCGGGATGAAGTACGGGCCCGACGTCGCCTTCGACACGCTTAAGGCGCATGTGTTTCAGTATCTGCAGGAGAGTGTGCCAGATGCACTGACGGCGTTGACGCCTGGTAACGGTGTGCTGGATCGCCTCATTGAGCGGTATGCGCGTGAGGCGCTGGCTAAGTTCGGCGAGCCTGTACGAACTGGCTAGAGATTTGATTGCCCCTTTAGATAGCTTATCTGATGGGGCAGTCAAATTATCATTTTAAACCTGATAACTGCCATGAATAATAGCCGAACTAGTGAATCTAGCGTCACCATATCGTTTATTTTTTTAAGGTATTCAGCATATCAAGATCATCGAAAATAAATCTGGTAGCGTCGACGGTTAAATGAATGCCATCTTTATATAGAACGGCATTATCACGCGAGGTAGAGCAGATTCCATCACTACAAATTGCTTCGTGTGGCCAAATCAAACTTACACCATTCATCTCTCCTGTTTCTTCTAGACCCAGAAATAGCGGTTCATAACGTATTTTGAAATCTGATAGCTTGAACGTGCAACCGTCTAGTCCAATGGTAATAGATTCGTTCCGCATACGTTCCTGACAGAACCCGAAATCAGCACCTGTCATTGGAGGTGTTCCAATGAGGATCACATTTTTCCCAGCATTGGTTAAATGTTCAATGAGTGATTTGGCAGCGGTAAAGCCAATCTCTTCATTTGCAGGGGCTTTGTTGCACAAATCCTCGGGTGGGATTCACTGTATGTATCCAGCATGATAACTGGAAGGCATGAGCAGTTGGGCCCCTACCAAATATAAGACCACGAATTGGTCATCCTACAATGACAGC
>Ga0163216_100603_pt1 | contig 47328 bp, 51 predicted proteins | sample SynspAceP_FD_167610 | JGI IMG/M metagenome (GOLD analysis project Ga0163216, IMG submission 167610) | Saline lake microbial communities from Ace Lake in Antarctica - Synechococcus sp. Ace-P (Illumina Assembly) | ecosystem: Environmental > Aquatic > Non-marine Saline and Alkaline > Saline ...
CCGGCGTCACCGGTACTGAAGGTTCTAAAGGATCTATCGAGGGTGGATTACTTAGATTTTTTTGCAGGACGTTGCCAGTTTTCAAGGGTCTTTTGCGCAGAGCGCGACAACGTTAGCTTATGAGGCGGCGCATCCTGGGTCAACGTCGTGCCCGCTGCCAGGGTCGCCCCTTTGCCCACACGTACCGGGGCAACCAGTTGGGTATCAGACCCAATAAAGGCATCATCCTCAATGATGGTGCGGTGCTTATTCGCCCCATCATAGTTGCAGGTGATCGTGCCCGCGCCAATATTGACCCCCTGGCCAATGTCCGCATCGCCAAGGTAGGCCAAGTGATTCGCCTTGCTGCCTTTGCCTAACGCCGTATTCTTTATTTCCACAAAATTACCCACGTGAGCCGCGTCACCGATCACGCTCCCTGGTCGGATGCGCGCATAGGGTCCGATTTGCCCCGCCTGACCAATCTGCGCCTGGTCAACATGGCTATAGGCGTGCAAAAGTGTGTCATCACCGATCACCGCATCTTTAACCACACAGTAAGGACCAATCACAACCCGGTCACCGATCGTGACCTGTCCTTCAAACACGCAACCCACATCGATAAAGACATCACGGCCACACGTCAACGCACCACGTAAATCAAACCGTTGTGGATCAGCCAGCGCCACCCCCGCCTGTAGCTGGCGTTGGGCCATTTCAGTCTGCCATTGGCGCTCAAGCGCGGCCTGCTGCGCGCGGCTATTCACTCCTTGCGTCTCAAACCCAAACTGAGGCGTCACGGTATTAATCTCAACCCGGTCGCGCGCCGCTAAACCCACAATATCGGTCAAGTAGTACTCACCTTGCGCATTCTGATTATCAATTTGGCTCAGCCACCGCACAAGCATCGGTGTCGAGGCCACCAACATGCCCGTATTCACTTCGCGTATTTCGCGTAACGCCGCAGAGGCATCCTTTTCTTCCACAATTGACACCACCCGCTGTTCATCATCGCGAACAATGCGCCCGTACCCCTCGGGGTTGTCCATGGTTTCAGTCAAAAGTGCCAAACCGCCATCACTGCCACCAAGCAACGCCTGTAGCGTTTGTGCTTGCACCAAAGGCACATCACCGTACAGCACCAGCGTCGCATCAGCCTCGCCATCGGAAAGCAAATGCTCAACCGCTTGGCTCACTGCATGACCCGTGCCCATGGGCGGTGCTTGTTCGGCAAACACCACATCGGGCTGACCCGCAAGCGCCGCCCGGATTTGCGCCTGTCCATGGCCCACCACCACAATCAAACGGTCAGGCTCCAGCCCTCTCGCCGTCTCCAACAAATGCAGCAACATCGGCTTGCCCGCGATTTCATGCAACACCTTAGGGAAGTCCGACTGCATGCGCTTACCGATACCAGCAGCCAAAATCACAATGTTCAACATAGAGACATACCGACTTTTTTAGTTAGTTCAATTAGGACATAAGGAGATAAGGACATCAGGCCCTCAGGCCCTCAGGCCATCAGGTGCGCGTGGCTTTGGTGCGAGTCGTCTTGGTCGCGGCCTTGGTACCTGCACGCTTGGTACCCGTCTGACGCTGACCTGCCGCTTTGGTCGCTGTGGTTGACTTAGCAGCCTTTGCAGCCTTCGCAGCCTTTGTCGCCTTAGCCGACCCACCCGCTGTTTTTTTAGGCGAATCTGTGCGCTTATCCTGCGACGTGGCACTGGCCATGGCCGATTGCGCCGCCGCATTCGCCTGCGTCGTCGCACTCGCCAACTGGTTGAACTGGTTTTCTAGCATCTTCCACCACGCTTGTGCCGCGGCCGTGTTGGCATTCGCCTCTGGAGGCGGTGTGTCGCTAGACCCGGACTCGGAAGGGGGCGCATCCGTTGACGAACCTTGGGATGGACTCGGTGATGTGTCGTTTGGTGGGTCGTGAGGTGTTTCGTGAGATGGTGGAGCCTGGTAGTTCCTAGACGCGCTAGCTGAAGCGTCCTTCGGCGGTGCTGTCGGTTTGTGACGAGCAGGCTTTAAACCCAACGCCACTTCAAGCGGCGATGGATCGCTCGCGTGATTCGCTTCACTCGCCGCCGACGTTTCCCCCATGGCAACAAAAGAGCGCAAGGTCCGAACCGTGGCCAACTGAACCTCTAGGCCCTGAATCGACGAACTCAGCATCGAAAGGTTCAACTTAAGCCAGTTCTCGACCACCTTAAGCTCATTGATCTTTTTTTCTAGATCTTCCGGCGTCATTGGGCTACCAAAAGAACCGGAAGCGGTCTGCGCCGATTGGCCGAGCCCAGTCATCGCTTGGCGCATCATGTCCATGCTCGACAGCAGAGGGTTCTGTGAGGCGCCACCCGCACCAAGTGAAGGCAACCCAAAAGGGTTCATTGGATCGTATGCCATGCCTGCCTCCTGTTTATTTTTTAAAAACCATCGGGTTTTTAAAGATCATAAGAGATATTCTGAGAAAATATCAGCATGAATCCAGATATCACCCTAACCGAACTCGAAGCCGCGATTAACTTTTGGCGCAAACGCTCCCCCTCATTGGGCGACGAGCAACGCTTGTGCCCAGAAGCCGGTGCACTAGCCACCCCATACGCTTTGCTAATCATGCAAAAGCAATCGTCGGTGTCGTTGACCGAACTCGACCCTCTCGCCCAATCAGCGATTGAGCAATGGCGTCAAGCTAAGTAGTCGTTCCTACGCAATGTGTGTTGCTCAGTGCTGAACACCCACCCAGTGCTTAACAATTCACTACCCTAGTTAAGAAGCGTTCTGATGTCTTGTGCGATGGCCTCAGGCCCTGCTTGGCTACTCAGCAAGACACGCGACTTGCCTTGCGTGTCAATCAAGTAAAAAGACGCACTGTGATCCATGGTGTAGCTGCCATCTGGGGTCGGGACTTTTGCGTAAAACGCCCTAAAATCACCAGCCGTTTGCCGGATTTGCTCAGCCGTACCCGTCAATCCCAAAAACGACGTCGCAAGCCCCTCGTCAAAGGCACCCAGATACGCATCTAAAATCGCTGGCGTGTCCCGATCTGGATCGACAGTGATCATCAACACCTGCACATCCTTGGCTTTTTCTCCCAGCATTTGTAAGGCCGCACTGATTTCAGCCAAAGCAGTCGGACAAACATCAGGGCATTGTGTAAACCCAAAAAAGACCAGTGAGACCTTGCCTGGAAAGCTGTTTGCCCCACGCGTTTGCCCCGTATGGTCCGTGAGCGACCAGTCTTGACCAATATTGCCCGTCGAAATGTCACTGCCCACAAACTCAGGCGAGTCCGAACAGCCCATCACAAACGCGGTCAGAAAGCCCAGTGCAACCAACCGCAGAGAACGGCGAAAGGAATGACACAAGTAATGTCGTGAGGCATGAAAAAGGGAGCGGGGCAAAGCACGAAGCAGCATGGTGAATAGTCCAAGTGGTGCCCGTGTGACGGCCTTCGAACACACGAACAAAAGACCGAAGCGGTTATTTAAGACAAGCCAGCCAGCTGGACTGTGCTGCAGTTTGCCCACTCAAATCTAAGCACTGCAGCCCGAGCACTGCAGCCCGATCAATAAAGCGCAATCAGCCAATGATCCGCGAGCAGACTGGCAAACAGGAGCGCCAGATAAATAATCGAATATTTAAAAAGCTGTCTCGCCAGCTCATCGCTGTATTCCCTGTACAGCTGCCAGCTAAGCCACACAAATCGCAAGCCCAAGGCAACCGCCGCTAGCAAGTAAAGCCAGCCACTCATGCGCACCGCAAACGGCAACAACGTCGTGCCCAGAAGTGCAAAGCTATACAACAAAATATGAAGTCTAGTGAAGTCTTTGCCGTGCGTTACCGGCAACATCGGCAGCCCAGACTTTTCATAGTCATTGTTACGGTATAGCGCTAACGCCCAAAAGTGAGGCGGCGTCCAAATAAAAATAATGAGCACCAACAACCACGCTTCAGCCGGCACACTGCCAGCCACTGCCGCCCAACCAAGCGCCGGTGGCATCGCACCAGATAAACCACCAATCACAATATTTTGTGGGGTGCGGGGCTTTAGCACCATAGTGTAAATCACCGCATAGCCCACAAAGGTGGCAAACGTCAGCCACATGGTCAGCGGGTTGACCCATTGGTAAAGGATGAACATACCCGCACCACCCAAAACCCCAGACAGGACCAGCACCTGGTAAGACCCGATACTGCCTTGAGCCGTGGCCCGGCTGGAAGTACGCGTCATGCGCGCATCCACTTGCTGTTCAATCAAACAATTAACCGCAAACGCAGCCGCCGCCAACAACCAGATGCCAGCAGTGGCCGCAACCACCGTCTGCAGGTCAGGTAAGCCCGGCACCGCCAAAAACATGCCAATCACCGCGCAAAACACCGCCAGCTGCGTCACGCGCGGCTTTGTCAGCACCCAGTATTGGCGCCATAGCGAATCAGAAGAAACAGCAGCAGTTGTCATATCACCATTTTAGGCAAACTGAAGCCTTTGTGCTTGAGAAACCCGGGCCGGTTGCATACCGTACACCCGGACCAGCAGCGTCACGGTAGCGAGCGTCAAACCAGCAGCCCCGCCATTGTGTAACACGGCGATTAGCAATGGCCACTGGAAGAAAATCGTAGTCAACCCCGTAAACAGCTGCGCCAATAGTAACGCGATGATCAAATGGCAGGGACCACGCAATCCTGGGTCAGACTTCAGGCGCCAAGTCAAAAAGCCAAAGTACCCAAAAATAACCCATGCAAAATTCCGGTGCACCCAATGTATAGCGACCAACGCCGTTTGCGAAATCGCCTCACCGCTGGGCAACTCACCCAACCCCCGAATCAACGAAAACCCATTCGCAAAATCCATCTGAGGCACCCAAACCCCGTTGCAGGTCGGAAAGTCCATACACGCGAGCGCCGCGTAATTGGTACTCACCCAACCCCCGAGCGCGATTTGTACAAACAACAACAACAAACCGAATGCCACCCAAGGACTGTAACGGCGATTTTCTGGATTAATCGGCGTGTGTTGCTTCTCTCGGGCAGCCAGCCACGTCATCAAACCCAGCAGCGTCATGCCACCGAGCAAGTGAATCGTGACAATAATCGGCATGAGCATGAGCGTTACTGTCCACGCACCAAAGGCCCCTTGGATACAAACCGCTACCAAAGTCACCGTCGGTAACCAAGGCGTTCGACCAATAATGTCACGCCAACGCCACGCCATCGCCGTAAAAATAATGATCAAAAGCCCCAGCAAAGCACCCACGTAGCGGTGCACCATCTCAATCCAAGCTTTCGGAATGGTCACCGGGCCATCCGGCATGACCTGCTCTGCAGCAAGAATCTCAGCCATCGCGCCAATCGGGGTCACTTGGCCATAACAGCCGGGCCAGTCTGGGCAACCCAGGCCCGAGTCCGTTAGACGCACAAAAGCCCCGAACATGATCAGATCAAGCGTCAAAAACCAAGTTAAAAAAATCAAACGCCGATAACGTTTGCGCTTTTTTTCTTCAGCGGTCAAAGCAGGAATGGAAGCCATGGGTAACGTCAGCCTATGCGGGAATTATGCAATAACTTACCGATATCCTTACGGACTTTTAAAGGATCAGGATCCTCAGGATACTCAAGAATTAGATTGCCCAGCGGATCAATAATCCAAATAGGCTGGGCCAACGCCTCTTGTGCGCTAGCCATGCCTGCAGGCACCGTCAAAAATTTTACCAAATCATCGGGATCAACACGCAGCATGATGGTGCCAACATAGGCATCAAGCACCTTTTGTGGCACAGGCTCATCGTCGGTGATAAACCACACACGGCTTAAGCGCTCCACGTTCTTGCCCGTCATGGCATGCGTATTGCGCTGTACATACAATTTCTTGGCGCAATCCTCGGGACAAGCCGCACCATCTGCGGCCACCAACAGCCATTGCCCCCTTAGTTCTGTGACATCAAACGGCTTGCCATCTAGCGTTGTCGCGGGCAGTTGCTCAGCCGTGGGCAGAGGGCGCTGAGGCTGCACCAAAGTACCGTAATTGACCATCCCGTCTGGGCGCCATTGCGGGTTGTAGTACACCAAAAAAGCCGCAATAACGGGCGCCAAACTGACCAGTACTACCAAGATCAATGGCATCACCGTGCGTTTTTTTGGTGCAACCGCGGCTGATTTTTCAGAAGGGTCAGTCGTCACGTTCGGTATCCTTAGAATTAACTTTTATTTTCGCACGCCTAGGCATGCGCCACAGCAAAACGCCTATTGCAACAAAGGCAATGGCAGCAAATCCAAACCACTGAATCGCGTAACCAACGTTCCTATCAGCATCAACCGACGGTTGGGGCCATTGACGCCCTAAACCGTCGTCCATGGCATCACCCGTTTGCATCAACACTATTGGCAAGAACGCTTGACCCGTTTGTTCAGACAACGCCGCCAAAGAAACGTTCTGTCGCCGCTCCAAGTCTTTCAAAGGCAGGCCATCCTCACCCAAAGAGGCATTTTCTTTCTGGTTAGCCGCCCAAGAAAAGCGCAGGGGTGCCTCTTCGCCCAGAGAAAACAATCTCGGAATGTGCGTGGCCACATCCCCCTCAACCGTTACCATCGTGGCAGGTGTCGCAATCACAGGGAGTGCGTTGTACTGCGCAATAGGGCGGGCAACCCAACCTCGCAAGACCAATAACAGACGGCCTGGTGCGAGCTCTAGGGGCGTTGCCAACCATAGGCCAGGGCGACTATCCAAATTTCGGTTGTCCAGCAGGAAACTCCACTCTGGCCGCCACCTGCCAACGGCCATAGCCGGTTGCCACGTCACCAAACCATCTAGGCTAGTGTCAGCCGATAGCAACACCCTTGGTGCCTGCCGTCCCGCCTCAATCTCTTGAGCGATGGATCGGCGCTGATCAGCGCGATCCAGTTGCCAGTTGCCGAGCCCCGCAAAAAGCACCACCAAGAGCGCCAAGGTGCCCACGGCAAACCACCATCGCGCGGTTTTACGAATGGCAGGCTTGTCTGCCATAATTAGTCCTTACTTTGTGGAATCGAAACAACATGAAAATATTTGTGGCGCTCGTTTTCATTGGCATCTTAGCGAGCCTAGGTTCAGCGCTTTTCCATCTCATGCGCGACAAAGGCAGCTCAAGTAAAACGGTCAATGCACTGACGGTTAGGATCGGCTTATCAGTGGCACTTTTTTTGCTACTGCTTTTTTCCCATTGGATGGGTTGGATCGGTACCACGGGCTTTCCAGCCTAGGGTGGTTGGAGCGGTTGGACTGATGAATGTGTGGTTAATGCGTAGTTAAGGGAGCGGTTGAGTCTCTTTCCGTAGGTCTCTTTATCTAGGTCTACTTCAGTGTCTTAGCTCAGTGTCTTAGCTCAGTGTCTTAGCTCAGTTCCTTGTCTCAAAAAAAGGGCCGTTTTCACGGCCCTTTTTGTTGAACCAACGCTATTTTGTGCGCTAGAACCAGTAAACAAAAATATAGAGCCCAAGCCAGACCACATCGACAAAGTGCCAGTACCAAGCGGCCGCTTCGAAACCAAAGTGGTTGTCAGCCGTAAAGTGCCCCTTCATCAGTCTGACGAGCATCACGGTCAACATGACCGCACCCAAAACCACGTGAAAGCCGTGGAATCCGGTCAGCATAAAGAACAATGAGCCAAAGACCCCTGAATCAAATCTCAGATTCAAGCCTGTGTAGGCGTAGTAGTACTCGTAGGCTTGGCAAGTCACGAAGATAAAGCCCAGCACAATCGTGGCCAGCAACCAAAGCTTGGCCTTGCCGAAATGGCTTTCACGCAAGGCATGGTGTGAAATGGTTAAGGTCACCCCCGACGTCAACAACAGTGCAGTGTTGATGGTGGGTAACCAAAATGGCCCCATCACCTGGAATTCTTCAACAACGCCAGCGGGCCCCAAGTTTGGCCAAACGGCCGCAAAATCAGGCCACAACATCAACTGGTGATCTAAGTTACCGAGCCACGGCATTGTCACCACGCGGGTGTACCAAAGCGCCCCAAAGAAGGCCGCAAAAAACATGACTTCAGAGAAAATGAACCAGCTCATGCTCCACCGATATGACGCATCGATGCGCTTGCTGTTCAAGCCTGTCTGTTCCTCATGGATCGCGTCTGCAAACCACTGCCAAATCACAAACAGCAGGCCAACCATACCCGCGGCCACGGCCCATTTGCCAATCTCCACTTGGTTGACCCAAGCCGAGGCACCTAACATGATCACAAGCAGCGCAAAGCTTGCCCGGACCGGGTGCGCAGAGTCCGGGGGTACGTAGTAGTAAGGGGCTTCTTTACCCGCGCTGGAGTGGCTTGCACTCATTCTTGATCTCCTGAGTCCTGCTGTCGATTGCCATTTTATGAATCACAATCGAAACGTTACTTATCAAATGCCAAGTTGGTCGTGAATTCCGTCAACGGCATACCTAGCCCATCATATTACTAACAATCACCTGCACCAAGAGCACAAGAAGCGCCACAAACACCACACCAAACAGCAAACCCGCAAGGATGACATGCACAGGATTTAGATTGGCAATGTCGTTTTTAAGACCTGACTGTTTGCGCACGCCGAACATCGCCCACAAAACCGCTTTCAATGTTTGGAAGAAATTTAGCTTTCGCTGTACCGATTCCGCCAGGGGATCGTCTTGACGACTCATACAGCCCCTGGCGTTTCCATGATTTTTCTAACAACCACCCAGATGAACAGCACAGCAACAATCACCAAAAAAATCAATCCGGTCCTCTTGTTTTTGCGACGCTGCTCTGGGGTCATACCAATCCTAATAAATCAACGAACCACGGGCGGTGTTTCAAATGTATGGAATGGGGCAGGTGAAGGCACTGTCCATTCCAAACCTTCGGCCGCTTCCCAAGGCTTGGCGGCTGCCTGCTCGCCTTTGCCAGCGTATGCCTTCAAAACAGCCCACATAAAGATCAACTGGGAGAAGCCGAACCAGAAAGCACCGATCGTGGCAATCTGGTGAAAGTCCGTGAACTGACTCGCATAGTCCGCATAGCGACGTGGCATACCGGCTAGACCCATAAAGTGCATGGGGAAGAACGTGATGTTGAAAGAGATCATGCTCATCCAGAAGTGCCACTTACCCAAGCGCTCGTCATACATCCTGCCGGTCCACTTCGGGATCCAATAGTAGGCGCCAGCAAATAGCGCAAACAAGGAGCCTGCCACCAAGACGTAGTGGAAGTGGGCAACCACGTAATAAGTGTCATGAACTTGAATATCAATAGGCGCCACCGATAAGATCAAGCCAGTAAAGCCGCCTAACGTAAACACGAAGATGAAACCCACTGCAAACAACATTGGGGTCTCAAACGTCATCGAGCCCTTCCACATGGTCGCGACCCAGTTAAACACCTTCACGCCAGTTGGAATCGAAATCAACATCGTGGCGTACATGAAGTACAGCTGAGCAGTTACCGGCATGCCAGTGGTGAACATGTGGTGGGCCCAAACGATGAATGACAAGATGGCGATAGAAGCCGTGGCATAGACCATCGACGAGTAGCCGAACAATTGCTTGCGTGCGAAGGCGGGCACGATGGCGGAAATGATGCCAAAGGCCGGCAAAATCATGATGTACACCTCTGGATGGCCGAAGAACCAGAAAATGTGCTGATACAGGACCGGATCACCACCGGCCGCGGCATTAAAGAACGCCGTGCCAAAATGCCTATCGGTCAGAATCATTGTGATCGCTGCGGCAAGCACAGGCATAACCGCAATCAACAAATAGGCTGTGATCAGCCAGGTCCAGCAAAACAATGGCATTTTCATCAACGTCATGCCAGGCGCGCGCATGTTCAAAATGGTGACGATGATGTTGATTGCACCCATTATGGACGAAGCACCCATGATGTGGATTGCAAAAATAGCCAAGTCCATGCCAGGACCCATCTGCATCGTCAAGGGTGCATAAAGTGTCCAGCCTGCAGCAGTTGCGCCACCAGGCACAAAGAACGAAGCCGTCAACAAAATCGCCGCCACGGGCAAGAGCCAGAAGCTAAAGTTGTTCATCCGAGCGAATGCCATGTCCGAGGCACCGATCTGCAGTGGAATCATCCAGTTTGCAAAACCCACGAACGCCGGCATGATCGCCCCAAACACCATGATCAGACCATGCATGGTGGTGAACTGGTTAAAGAGTTCAGGCTGGAAGAATTGGAGGCCAGGCAGGAAAAGCTCGGTCCTCAGTAGCAGCGCCAGTATGCCGCCCTCTAAAAACATGAGGAACGCAAAAATTAGGTACATCGTGCCGATGTCTTTGTGGTTGGTTGCGAACAACCAACGACGCCACCCGTACGGGACGCCGTGAGCGTGATCATCGTGATGATCATGTGAGATGTCCTCACCTTTGCCTGGAATCTGATCAACGGTAACGCTACTCATGCTTCTCTCCTGACCTGAGTCGGTTTTGAGTACCCGGCGAGCGGGTGTAGTGTCAATAGCCTTATTGCTTCAATAGCTTAACTAATATTTAATACAAACCAAAACTGTTTTAATTGTGGCCGGATTTAGCTTGCGAAACAACCCTGCAACCCTGCAACCCGCAATACTGCACCGCACCACATTATCCAACGTCTAACGGGACTCGCTGACCTGCAAGGGCGTCACAACAGGATCAACCCCCGTGCCGGCATTACCCCAAGCCTGACGGGCATAAGTAATCACGCCAGCCAGCTCCACATCGTTCAATTGCGCAAACGATTGCATAGCCGTACCCGCTCTGCCTTTAAGCATAATCTCAATGTGATCAGCCATTGGCCCCATCACGATTTGGCTACCTGCTAAGGCGGGAAAGGCCGGCGCCAAACCCCCACCATTGGCTTGGTGGCAGGCCACGCACTGCGCCCCATAAATCGATTCGCCACGCGCCATGAGCTCTGCTGTTGACCAATCTTTATTTGGGTCATCGGCCATGCCAGCCAATTTTGTCTGTTTGACGTTAGCCCAAGCCACGTAGTCCTCTTGAGAGACCACTTGAACCACGATGGGCATGAAAGCATGGTCTTTGCCACACAACTCCGTACATTGTCCACGGTAGGTGCCAACTTGCTCAGCCCTGAACCACGTGTCACGCAAAAAACCAGGAATGGCGTCTTGCTTGACACCTAAATCGGGAACCATCCAGGAGTGGATCACATCAGCGGCGGTGACGACTATGCGCACTTTCTGACCAACAGGCACCACTAGGGGCTGGTCAACCTCCATGAGGTAGAACTCGCCTTTGGGCTCTATGTTGTCAATCTGGGCACGGGGGGTGGCCAAATTGGATAGGAATTCAACCCCGGCGGCGGGTCCGTCCAGATATTCATAACCCCATTTCCACTGGTAACCCGTTGCTTTGATGGTTATGTCTGCGTTCGACGTATCCTTCATCGCGACGACTGTGCGTGTGGCTGGCAAAGCCATCCCGATCACAATCAAGAAAGGGATAACGGTCCACGCCACCTCAACACCCACGTGCTCGTGAAATGAAGCAGCCTTGGCACCTTTTGATTTGCGGTGCGCCCAAATGGAATAAAACATCACCCCAAAAACGCCCACAAAAATCACCAGACAGATAATCAGCATCATCCAGTGCAACCAAGCGATATTGCGGGCAATCTCGGTCACACCAACGTCTAAGTTGAGTTGGTTAACCCTAGGTCCACCCGGCATATCTTGTACCTGAGCGTGCGCAATGCCACTCATCATCAGGGCACAGGCCGACAGGAGATATCCCTTTAACTTCATCATGCTCACCTCAAGAGGATGCTTTGAACAACCGAGTCTTCGATGTCGCACGCTCTTTCGAAATAAGCGTCATGACAGAAGTTAGGTCGGCAAAGTAATAACTTAATCTAGAAAGTTATGAATTATAGCGAAGCTGAGCGCAAGTGGTGAAAGCCTCGTTACAATTTGCGGGTTAATTCCCTTATTGCCGGCCATGCACCTCACCGAATCAGCCCACCTAGCTTGGCGCAAGCGCCTTGCCGACTTGCTTGAACACACGCAGCAAACACCGCACGCAGGCTCTTTGCCCTTCGTGATTTCAGGCCACGCCTGCGGGGCAATTTGCCCGCCAGCCGCTCAAATACTGCGACAAGCATTTCCCGACATGGTCGTCAATGATACCTTCGCTTTGGGACCCACACAAACCAGAGAACGCCTCAACGCAGAACTGATGGCCGTGGCGCATTGCCTCTATAAGCAGGGTTGTTTGCCAAAATGGCGCGATGAGCTGCTCGACGTCTGGTTGGTCTCGGTTTCGGACTCGGCCTCGGCCTGGACCTCAATTGGCGCCATCGAGCGAGGCGCTGTTAGGGCCCTAGGATTAGGGACCCGTGCCGTGCACCTAAACGCGTGGTCGCCGTCTGGCGATCTGTGGGTAGCCAGGCGCGCCATAGACAAAGCCACCGACCCAGGGATGTGGGATACCTTGGTCGGCGGATTGGTCGGGTATGAAGAAGGTGATGATTTGGCCTTGGTGCGTGAAAGCGACGAGGAGGCCGGGCTCGATGAACCAACCATCGTGCATCGCACCCCCATCCGTTGCGTCACAAGAATGCAGCGGCGCCTGCCCGAGGGTTATCAGTGTGAGCAAGTGCTCACCAGCGAATGTGTTTTGGCGGCTGAAGTCGTGCCGGCTAACCGGGACGGTGAAGTCATGACCATCGCGTGCTTGCCGGTTTCAGAAGTCTCAGAGATGCTGCTCGATCACGCTTTCACGGTTGAAGCCAGCATCGTCATCCTAGACGCCTTATTAAACCGCTTCGACCCCGCTGGCCGAGTTGGCCGCGCTGACCTCGCTTGAGCGCCCCACTTCAAGCGCCCTTAATCGCTCTTGAGCCACCTTTTCGATGCTCTCGCGTAACGTGGAATCGTGGGCAATGAGCTGCTTAAAGTCTTTGGCAGACAATTCCAAGAGTTTGGTGTAACCCAAGGAACGTACCTCAAACTCAGCGGCGTCCGGTTTCAATAAATATAGCTCCCCAAAAAACTCGCCCGAGCCCAGCTCAATGTGGGTGGCGTCCGGCAGCAAGACAGACACCGCGCCCGAGGCCACAAAATAGAGCGAAGGGTTGGGCTTGCTTGGGCCTTGAATAAGCTCGTTGGGCAGGGCGAGTCGGCTGCGTAGTGATTTGACCACTGGGCCGAGTGCTTGCGCTGACAGGGCCTTTAAAAGCGGCACTCGGTGCACCAAATCAGCCGGCGCCAGCTCGACGTCCAAAGGCGGCTGACGTTCCAAGAAGCGCCAGCGCTCGTCGAGTTGCTCAGTCAAGGCATCGTAGATCTCACCCGAAATAATAGAGTCGGCAAGCATCTGGCGGTACCTCGTGCGCTCGAGCGTACGAGCCAACTTGCCCAGATAGTTTTCTTCCAACCACTGCGCAAAAGCAGGGTATTGCAGCCGCATGGCTTGCATATTCTCGTCAACCAGCTTCATTCGCAGGCGCAAGCAATCAGTGATGCTATCAGCGGCCTCGTCGCCAATCATCGGACGAATCTTTTGGTCAGCAAAGGTGATCAATCGCCGTGTGGCCCAGCGGATACCCACCAACTCAACAAATCGTTGACTGAGCGCCAGGCCCAGCCAGTGTTGCACGTTGATAAAACGGTTCAGATAGAGCAGAAGCCTAAAGACCCTTGGATAATCTAGCGATTGCCGCAGCGCGGTTTTGAAGCCCACCAAGCCATCAGCCTTGATCAGATCTTCGGTGCGTTCCGATAGCGCGAGCAAACGCTCAGCCGTCCTCGCGTCAAAACCTTGCTCACGCAAATCGGTAAAAAGGAGCTCAAACTCCCGCTTGGCCACCATCGACAACCCCAATTGAACGCGCTCGTCATGGCTGAACTGATCGACTTGCGCGTCGGAGATACTCGTGACACTGGCGTCAAAGACATCATTGATTTTTTGCCGAGTGGCGCGACCAATACGCTCGTCCACCGCAATGCGCTCGGTCTCCTTTTGTAAGTCTGTGACCGTAATAACCAGCGCTTGATTACGTAACGCCCGCTCATTGGTTGAGAGCTTGTTCAGTTCCAGCAAAGCGATCAGTGGGCGCAGCGTCAAGCCATTGATGACCAGCGAGCTGATGACAAACCCGGTGGCACCAATCGCCACAAACGTGCTGACATCAGACGACAATTCGCTGTGTTCGGTCACGGCTAATGCAAGCGCCAAAGACAGCGCCCCGCGCAAGCCGCCCCAACAAATCACCGTTTTATAGCGGCCATCAATTCGCGTGCCCACCGCCGCCGTCAAAATAGGCATCAAGCCAAACACCGTCACCACCCGCGCCAATAAAGCCAGTACCATCATCGCCGCCACGAGTAGCAAGTGGATCCAGGTGGCCTCCAACAGCAGCCGAGGAATCAGCATGGCCGCGAATATAAACACCAAAGAGCTCGCCCAGAAGCCGAATTGTCGCCACGATTCCGCCATGGCGTAAAACGTTTTAGGCGTGACCCGAGTGCGTCCCACTGACCCGACCACCAAGCCCGCCACGACCGTAGAGACAACCCCTGAGACCCCCAAATAATTTTCGGCGATGATGTAGGACAGGTAAGCAGTTGCCACGGTCAGCGAAATCTCCGCCGTTGGCCAGCCACGCAACAACGGCAAGGCCGCGCAGGCTAGGCGGCCTAGCAAAAAGCCGCTCAATGCGCCGCCGCTCAACAAATAAGTGAAAGACACCAACAACTGCCCATGGCGCCAATCCGCCGCCCCGTCAGTGGCCACAATCCCCAACATGACCGAATAGACCGCAATTGCCGCCGCATCGTTGAGCAGGCTCTCGCCCTCAATAATCGTGGTCAATCGCTTGGGCGCGCCCACCTCCTTGAAAATGCTGACAACCGCGGCGGGATCGGTGGTGGCCACAATGGCTCCGAGCAGCAGACAAACCGCCAAGCTGTAAGGCGAAAACAAGGAAACGCCATAACCGACAAATAAGGTGCAGATAAAAACCGCCACAACAGCCAACAGCAGTATGGGTGCCAGATCGCTCATCATTCGACGCACATTCATGGCCAGTGCCGTCTCAAACAGCAGGACCGGCAAAAAAACCACCAGGATGGTTTCCGAAGGAATTTCGAAGGCCTGCAGCGAGACCAGGTAATCAGCGAGCCAAGGAGGTGCCCATGCGTGCGTGTGGACAAAGTAGCCCAGCGAAGCGCCCACGATGGACAGTAATAAGGTGTTGGGGATGCGAAGCACGCCGGCGAGCGGCGACAAAAAGCAAACCAGGACCAAGAGTCCTGATAAACCGAAAACGAGCATATTGGCATCCATGCCCGCTATGGTAGCGGGAAACGAGCCAGCCGGTCGTTACCGGCAGTCGTTAGGAGCAGTATTTAAGCCGTTTGGAGCGCACCACGCATTTTCTTAAAGGCCGCCGCCTCAATCTGTCGGATGCGTTCGGCCGAAACACCAAACTCATCAGCCAACTCGTGCAAAGTGGTGCCACCCTCGTCTTGCAGCCAGCGTGAGGTCACGATTCGCCGCGCCCGGTCGTCGAGCGTGGCGAGTGCGCCTTGAAGCCCTTCGCCCTGCAAGGTGTCATGGGACTGGCGTGCCAACACTTGGGTTGGATCATATTCGCCATTGTCTGACAGGTAATCTGCAGGACTGTAAGCATCTTCGTCATGCGTAGGCGTCTCAAGTGACAACTCGCGTCCCGTCATCCGCACTTCCATCTCGCGGACATCGTGTTCACGAACGTCTAATTCCTTGGCGATTTGATCCACCGCCGCTGAGTTCAAACTGCCGCCGTCTGGCCGCATCCGTCGCAAATTAAAAAATAGTTTGCGTTGGGCCTTGGTGGTCGCCACCTTGACCAAACGCCAATTGCGCACGATGAACTCGTGAATCTCTGCTTTGATCCAATGAACCGCAAAGGACACCAAACGGACCCCGCGCTCTGGGTCAAACCGTTTAACCGCTTTCATCAAACCAACATTGCCTTCTTGAATCAAATCGGCATGGGCGATCCCGTATCCTAAATATTGTCGGGCCACCGACACAACCAAGCGAAGGTGCGATAGGATCAGGTCACGAGCCGCATTCAAGTCACCGTCCTCGCGCAGCTGAGTGGCGAGCGACTGCTCTTGATCCAAAGTCAGCATCGGGATTTGATTTACCGTGGAAATATAAGACTCAATCGAGCCAAGCGCGCCAGGGTTGGCGATAGCGAGCGCTAGATTAGAGGGGGAAATCGCGAGGTTGCGTTCAGTTGTCATAGACGATTAGGCACCTATCAAACGATGGGGAGTGTTCTCTTTGGAAATAATGGTCATCAATCTGGTCTATTCTTCCAATTTTTAAATACTTTCTTGAGCTAACTGCTGTGATGTTTGCAGTTAATTTTTGCATAGTGTTACCGCATTTACTACTGATCAAAGATTATATTAGCACTCACCTAGCAAGAGTGCCAAAGCTATAAAGTTAAGACAGGCAACGCCGCAATGAGTTCCATGTTTAGCTAAAGCACCCGCCCCACCAGAAGTATCACCCCACCACCCGCCCAGAAAACAGGAGGAGAGTAAACGTGCGATTGGCCCGCCTTTATGCCCCTGGCATGCCCCAGCTGGTGCAAGCGTGTTTTGCGCCTCACCTGGTGCAACGCTGGGCGCAAGCGCCAGAGGAAGCCCCGTTTGACCAAATTACCGACTGGTTGCGGCAATACACGCTGGCACTTGGCATCAATCTATACGGTTGGTCCCTGACACCCCAATCCCTGATACTGATCCTAACCCCGCCCGACCGGCTGGCGACCAGTCGCTTGATCCAGAGCCTGGGCCGACAATTATCCGCGTCGCTGAAGTCAGGTGGGGTCTTCGCCGGGCGTTATCGCAATAGCGTGATTGAGCCCGGTCAGTGGGTGCTTCCAGCCCTGCTGTGGGTCGAAGGTGCGCCCGCTCGGGCCGATGTTGCGCCCAGTGCCTTGGCCTGGCGCTGGTCCTCGGCCGCGCAACACTGCGGCCAGGCAGGGGCCAGTCGAGCCTGGTTGCAGGACCATAATGATTATTGGCGCTGTGGCAACACCCCGTTTGATCGGCAGGCTGCCTATCAAAAGCGCCTCTTGCAAGGCTTGCCCGCTGAAAAAAAACAAACCATAGAGGCCGCCCTGCAAGGCCAGTGGGCCTTAGGCACCGCCACGTTTGTGCGCCACCTTGAGACGGTCGCCTCGCGACGGGCCCAGCCGGGGCAGCGGGGTCGTCCACGTAAGCGTGCATAAATGTCATGGTGCCATGAAGCCATGGCACCGTGATTAAAGCTGCAATGATTCAATACCGCGATGATCTGTCCCTATTTAAATATCAGTGGCTTATGCAATATTAATATTGGGGACGGACCTCCATTAATTTGCTTGCAATGTTCCTCAGACGGCGTTATCTTTTCAACCTGCGCGGTAATATGCCGTTGTTGCTTAGGAGCTTGTCATGACCACATTCCCGCTGAAGTTCCACCCGAGCCCTTCGGCTCCTCGCCCAACCGGCACGCGTGCCCCTGAGGAACAAGGCTTGTACTCCCCCGCCAACGAGCATGATGCTTGTGGCGTGGGTTTTGTGGCGCACATCAAAGGGCAAGCCTCCCACTCCATCATCAGCCAAGGTCTCCAAATCCTTGAAAACCTAGACCATCGTGGCGCGGTGGGAGCAGATGAGTTGATGGGTGATGGCGCGGGCATCCTCATTCAAGTACCTGATGCGCTTTACCGAGAAGAAATGGCGCAACAGGGCGTGGAGTTACCCGCGCCAGGTGAATACGGTGTGGCGATGGTGTTTTTGCCCAAAGAGGTCGCCTCGCGTCTGGCCTGTGAGCAGGCGCTCGAGCGCGCGGTCAATGCCGAAGGTCAGGTTGTGCTTGGCTGGCGCGATGTGCCGCTCGATAGCGAAATGCCCATGTCACCCACCGTCAAAGCCTGTGAGCCCGTGATCCGTCAGCTCTTCATTGGGCGCGGCGCCAATGTGATGGTGCCTGACGCCCTCGAGCGCAAGCTCTATGTCATCCGTAAAACCGCCAGCCACGCGATCTACCGCATGAAACTGGCCAACGGCACCGAGTATTTTGTGCCGTCTATTTCGGTACGCACCGTGGTCTACAAGGGCCTGCTGCTCGCCAACCAAGTGGGTACCTATTACCGCGACTTGAGTGATCCGCGCGCGGTTTCGGCCTTGGCCATGGTTCACCAGCGGTTCTCAACCAACACCTTCCCCGCTTGGCCGCTCGCACACCCCTATCGGTTAATCGCCCACAATGGCGAAATTAACACCGTCAAAGGCAACTACAACTGGTTGCGTGCCCGCGAAGGCACCATGCAGTCCGCGGTCTTGGGTGACGATCTCAGCAAGCTCTACCCGATTGTTTATCCCGGCCAGTCCGACACGGCCACTTTCGACAATTGCCTCGAACTGTTGTTGATGTCTGGTTACTCGCTGGCGCACGCCATGATGATGATGATCCCAGAGGCTTGGGAACAGAACAACCACATGGACGCTTCGCGCCGCGCGTTTTACGAATATCACGCCGCCATGATGGAGCCATGGGATGGTCCAGCCGCCGTCGCGTTTACGGACGGCCGTCAAATCGGCGCCACCCTCGACCGTAATGGCTTACGACCCGCTCGCTATTTGGTTACCGATGATGACCTCGTCATCATGGCTTCTGAAGCCGGCGTGTTGCCGATTGCGGAGAATCGAATCGTGCATAAGTGGCGCTTGCAGCCCGGCAAAATGTTCCTAATCGACTTGGAGCAGGGCCGCATTATCAGCGACGAGGAAATCAAAGGACAGTTGGCAAATAGCCGCCCCTACAGCCAGTGGATTGACCGTTTGCGCGTCAAATTAGAAAGCCTGCCCACGCCAGACGCGGCATCCAAGGCCCAGGTCGCCTCATCAACTACGTTGTTAGATTGGCAGCAGGCCTTCGGTTGGACGCAAGAAGACCGAAAATTCATTCTTGATCCCATGTCATTGGCTGGCGAAGAGTCAACAGGCTCCATGGGTAACGACACCCCGTTGGCGGTGTTGTCTGACCGCGCCAAACCTTTCTACAACTATTTTCGGCAACAATTCGCCCAGGTCACTAACCCACCGATTGACCCGATTCGTGAGCAATTGGTCATGTCCTTGGTCTCATTTATTGGTCCCAAGCCCAACTTGCTTGACATCAATAACGTCAATCCGCCATTGCGCTTAGAGGTCGGGCAACCGGTTTTAGATGACGTTGCCATGGCACAGATCCGCGACATCGATGGCTACACAGGCAACAAATTCCGCAGTTTTGAGCTCGACATCACTTACCCAGCACAATGGGGCTCGGAAGGCATCGAAGCCCGCTTGGCTGCCTTGTGCGCGAGCGCCGCAGACGCGGTTAATAGCGGTTACAACGTTCTGATCCTGTCAGACCGTTTGACTGATGCGGAGCGCGTGGCCATTCCTGCATTGTTGGCCACCTCGGCGGTTCACCAGCATCTCATCACGGCCGGTGTGCGCACGCTGACTGGTCTGGTCGTAGAAAGTGGTTCGGTCCGTGAAGTGCATCACTTTGCACTGCTCGGTGGTTATGGCGCCGAAGCCATCCACCCGTATTTGGCATTAGAGACCTTGCGAGCAACGTCTGAGGACAGCGACAAAGCTGTCCAGAACTACATCAAAGCCGTCGGTAAAGGGCTCAATAAAGTCATGTCCAAAATGGGCATTTCCACGTTCATGTCCTACTGCGGCGCGCAAATATTTGAAGCCGTCGGCTTGCACTCAAGCCTCATCAAAAATTATTTCCCTGGCACCGTGAGCAACATCCAAGGCGTCAATATTTTTGAGGTGGCTGAAGAAGCTTTGCGTGTGCATCGCGCCGCCTTTGGTCACGATCCGGTACTAGCCAACGACCTAGAGGCTGGTGGCGAGTACGCCTATCGCGTGCGTGGTGAGCAACACATGTGGACCCCAGACTCAATTGCCAAACTGCAACACGCCACGCGTGCGAACAACTACACCACCTACAAAGAATATGCGCAGCTGATCAACGACCAAAGCAAGCGTCACATGACGCTGCGTGGGTTGTTTGAGTTCAAGGTGGACCCTGCCCAAGCCATCCCGCTTGAGGAAGTCGAGTCAGCCAAAGAGATCGTTAAGCGTTTCACCACCGGCGCCATGTCATTGGGTTCGATTTCGACCGAAGCACACTCGGTGCTCGCTGTCGCCATGAACCGAATAGGTGGTAAGTCAAACACCGGAGAGGGTGGTGAGGACGAATTGCGTTATCGCAGCGAAATGCAAACCGGTCGCAGCGATATCAAAGACGGTGACACGTTGGCTTCGGTGTTGGGTGCCCAGCGCATTGAAGCCGATGTGCCGCTCAAGCAAGGTGACTCCTTGCGCTCGCGCATCAAGCAAGTGGCCTCAGGCCGGTTCGGCGTCAATGCTGAGTATTTGGCGAGTGCGGATCAGATTCAAATCAAAATGGCACAAGGCGCCAAGCCCGGTGAAGGCGGCCAGCTGCCAGGTCACAAGGTGTCAGAATACATCGCCAAGTTGCGTTGTTCGGTGCCAGGCGTGGGCTTGATCTCGCCACCGCCCCATCACGACATTTACTCCATTGAAGACTTGGCGCAATTGATCCATGACTTAAAAAATGCCAATTCACGTGCCTCCATTTCAGTGAAGTTGGTCTCAGAGGTCGGCGTTGGCACCGTCGCCGCTGGCGTGTCCAAGGCCAAAGCTGACCACGTCACCATTGCCGGCCATGATGGCGGTACTGGTGCTTCACCCATATCATCGATCAAGCATGCCGGCACACCGTGGGAGCTCGGCTTGGCTGAGACCCAACAAACGCTGGTACTGAACCACTTGCGTAGCCGTATCCGCGTACAAGCAGATGGCCAAATGAAAACTGGCCGCGACGTGCTCGTCGGCGGGTTGCTGGGCGCAGACGAATTTGGTTTTGCGACGGCACCCTTGGTGGTTGAAGGTTGCATCATGATGCGTAAATGCCACCTAAATACCTGTCCGGTGGGTGTGGCCACCCAAGATCCGGTCTTGCGTAAGAAGTTCCAAGGCAAGCCCGAGCATGTGGTGAATTACTTCTTCTTTGTCGCCGAGGAAGTCCGTGAGCTGATGGCGCAGCTGGGTATTCGCAAGTTTGATGACCTGATCGGGCGCACTGACTTGCTCGATACCCGACAAGGCATTGATCACTGGAAAGCGCATGGCTTGGATTTCAGCAAGATTTTCTATCAACCGGCTGTCGAAGGCCCGCGCCATCAAGTCGAAACACAAGACCATGGATTGGCCAACGCGCTCGACCACCAGCTCATTGAACGCAGCAAACCTGCCATTGAAAACGGTGAAAAAGTCTCCTTCATCATGCCAGTGCGTAATCGCAACCGTAGCGTTGGCGCCATGCTTTCAGGTGAAATTGCACGCCGTCACGGCACCGATGGCCTGGCTGACGATTCCGTGCACATCCAATTAAACGGCACGGCGGGACAAAGTTTTGGGGCGTTTCTGGCCCATGGCGTGACCTTCGATCTCGTCGGTGAAGGCAATGACTACGTCGGCAAGGGACTCGCTGGCGGTCGCATTATTGTGCGCAGCCCCAATGACTTCCGAGGTTTTGGTCCTGATCAGATCATCGTTGGCAACACCGTCTTATACGGAGCCACGTTTGGTGAGGCCTATTTCAGCGGCGTGGGTGGCGAGCGTTTCGCGGTGCGTAACTCCGGCGCAGCCGCCGTGGTCGAAGGCACGGGTGACCACGGTTGTGAATACATGACGGGTGGCACGGTGGTGGTGCTTGGCCGCACCGGTCGCAACTTTGCGGCAGGGATGTCCGGCGGTGTGGCTTACGTCTACGACCCCGAGCGCCAATTCGCTGAGAATTGCAACATGGCCATGGTCGAAATAGGACCTGTTTTTGGGCGTAAGGAACAAGAGGACAAGATTGGCATTGAAAGTTGGCATAGCGTGGCTCGTGGGCACGCGCGTGAAACCGATGAGGTCATCTTGAAGCAGTTAATTGAAAACCACTTCCGGTATACCGGCAGCTTTAGGGCACGCGACATTCTTGGCAACTGGCAAAGTGCCCGTGGTTGCTTTGTTAAGGTCATGCCAACCGACTATCGCCGCGCGCTCGCCGAGATGTGGGCCAAAGACAACCCAGCGGTTAAAGCGGCTTAATTAAAGGGAAGAACATGGGAAAGATCACTGGCTTTATCGAACTCAAGCGCTTAAAAGAAGCGTACGAAGCACCCGATTCACGCGTCAAGCACTGGAAGGAATTCATCGTCAGGCTGTCCGATGATGAGGCAGGCAAGCAAGGCGCGCGTTGCATGGACTGCGGGATCCCCTTTTGCAACACCGGCTGTCCGGTCAACAACATCATTCCCGATTGGAATGATTTGGTCTATCACCAAGAATGGCGCCAAGCCCTCAGCGTCTTGCACTCGACCAATAATTTCCCTGAGTTCACCGGACGTATTTGCCCGGCGCCTTGTGAGGCCGCCTGTACCCTCAACATCAATAATGATCCCGTGGGCATCAAGTCCATCGAGCACGCCATCATTGACAAGGGTTGGGAAGAGGGTTGGGTAACCCCGCAACCACCCACTCAAAGCACGGGAAAAAAAGTCGCTGTTGTTGGCTCTGGGCCAGCAGGGTTGGCAGCCGCGCAGCAGTTGGCGCGGGTGGGGCATGATGTCACCGTGTTTGAGAAGCAAGACCGTATTGGCGGGCTGTTGCGCTATGGCATCCCAGATTTCAAATTAGAGAAGCACCTCATCGATCAACGCATCGAGCAGATGCAAGCAGAGGGCGTGACGTTTAGCCCCTCAACCTACGTGGGCTCGGCCGACGATTCGATGGCCCAAGGGCTAACCGTTAAAACACCGGCTCAGTTGCAAGAAGAGTTTGACGCCGTGGTGTTGTCAGGCGGCTGCGAAAACCCCCGTGACTTGCCCGTTGAAGGCCGTGAGTTGGACGGTGTCATGTTCGCCATGGACTTTTTGCGCCCACAAAACAAAGTAGTGGCCGGTGACAAGATCTCAGGTCAGACGTTAGCCAAAGGCAAGCATGTGGTGGTGATTGGGGGCGGGGATACCGGCTCTGATTGCGTGGGCACGAGCAATCGCCATGGTGCTGCGAGCGTGACACAAATTGAACTCATGCCCAAGCCACCAGAAAACGAGAACAAAGCCCTGACTTGGCCTTACTGGCCTGCAAAGCTGCGTACTTCATCCTCTCACGAAGAAGGCGCAGATCGCGATTGGGCCATCACGACCAAGGCCATCAAGGGTGAAAAGGGTAGCGTCTCAAAAATAATTGGCGCCAAAGTGCAATGGTTGCGCGACGAGGCCACCGGTCAAATGAAGATGCAAGAGGTGCCAGGCTCAGAGTTTGATATCCAAGCCGATTTGGTGTTGTTGGCCATGGGCTTTGTGTCGCCGCTGAATCAAATGTTGGCATCTTTTGGTGTTGACATGGACGCGCGCGGAAACGCCAGTGCCAACACCGAGGACTATCAGACCAATATCGCCAACGTCTTTGCCGCCGGCGATGTGCGCCGCGGACAGTCTTTGGTGGTGTGGGCCATTCGCGAAGGACGCCAATGTGCCCGCTCGGTGGACGAGTTTTTGATGGGTGTGAGCGAATTACCCCGCTGATTATGACTCTTGTGGTTCCTCTACTAACTGGCTCATGGCGCCAAGATACAATGGCGCCATGAGCCAAACTGTTTCCGCCGACAAAAACGCCTTGTTGTCCTTGGACCGCGTGACCCTGGGTTATGGCGACTTCACGGTCTTGTCTGACTTGTCGCTCACCATTCATTCAGGTGAAGTGGTGGCCATGATGGGTGGCTCTGGCTCCGGCAAAACCACCATCATGCGCGCCGCGACGGGTCAGTTGGTGCCCCAATCCGGAACGATCAGCGTATTCGGGCAGTCCTTATCGAACATCAGTGCTCGAGACCTGCAAGCGGTTCGGCAGCGAATGGGCGTGCTGTTTCAGCATGGGGCCTTGTTCACGGATTTAAACGTGTTTGAGAACGTCGCTTTCCCCTTGCGCGAGCATGAGCCCCCCACTGAAGCTGAAATCACCGATAAAGTAATGCAAACCTTAGACGCGGTTGGCTTAAAGGCGGCCGCGCATCTCAAGGTGTCAGAGATTTCCGGCGGCATGGCCAGGCGAGTGGCCTTGGCGCGCGCGGTGGTGCGAGCGCCCGAGTTGGTTTTCTATGACGAGCCGTTTGCCGGCCTTGATCCCATTTCTATGGGTATTGCGGCACGTCTGATCCGTCACCTATCTGACCGTTTGGGCTGTGCGTCGGTTTTGATCACCCACGATGTGGCCGAGTCATTCGAAATCGCTGACGTGGTTTATCTGGTTGGGCAAGGTGAGCTCAAAGCGCATGGCGCACCAGCTTCACTGATCGACTCGACCGACCCGTATGTCAGGCAGTTTCTTGATGGCCAACCGGATGGCCCCGTGGCCTTTGACTATCCGGTTACCCCTGAGTTTGAGCGCTGGTGTCAGCGCAAAGGGGTGCGTCAATGAGCGCCTTGGGTTGGGTAGCAACCATTGGTCGGCGCAGCCGATCGACGTTGGTTATTTTGGGGCAAATTGCCCGATTCTTCGTCATGCTGAGCGCCCGGGCCGGGATTGTGGTCAAACGGCCTCGTTTGGTGCTTCAGCAAGTACACTTCATTGGCAATTATTCATTAGTGATTATTGTTGTCTCCGGCTTATTCGTCGGCTTCGTGCTCGGTCTTCAAGGTTATTACACCTTGAATCGCTATGGTGCCGAAGAGGCCTTGGGTTTGTTGGTGGCCCTGTCGCTGACCCGAGAGCTGGGCCCGGTGGTGACTGCTTTGTTGTTTGCTGGCCGGGCGGGCACCTCATTAACGGCTGAGATTGGCCTCATGAAAGCGGGCGAGCAGCTAGCCGCCATGGAGGTGATGGCCGTTGACCCGCTGCGCCGGGTGCTAGCCCCCCGATTTCTGGGTGGGATGATTGCCATGCCCATCTTGGCCGCGATCTTTTCCATGGTCGGTATCATGGGAGGCTGGTTTGTCGGGGTGGTATTGATCGGTATCGACACGGGGGCCTTTTGGTCTCAGATGCAAAACGGCGTTGACGTGTTTGATGACGTGCTCAACGGAGTCATCAAAAGCGTGGTGTTTGGTGTGGCTGTGACCTTGATCGCTTTGTTTGAAGGGTGGCAGTGCCGCCCAACGCCGGAAGGGGTCTCTAGAGCCACCACGCGCACGGTTGTGGCAGGCTCATTGGCTGTGCTCGGACTGGACTTTGTTCTAACGGCGTTGATGTTTAGTTAATTGAAAAGGTAATCCGTATGTCCAATGAAAAGGTAGATGTTTGGGTGGGCCTGTTCGTCTTGCTTGGTGCCTTGGCGCTGGTTTTTTTGGCGCTACGGGCAGGTAATCTGAGCAGTTTTTCACTGGCTGATAGCTACACCGTCCAGGCCCGCTTTGAAAACATCGGTGGCTTGAAAGTGCGCGCCCCCATTAAAAGCTCGGGTGTCGTGGTCGGGCGGGTTTCCGCTATTCGTTTTGATGACACGACTTACCAAGCGGTGGTGACTTTTGATCTAGAAAAATCATTTGAGTTTCCTGCCGACAGTTCGGCGAGCATCTTGACCTCGGGCTTACTCGGTGAGCAATACGTCGGATTAGACGCTGGTGGTGAACAACGCATGTTGGCTGCGGGCGACGACATTTTCATGACGCAAAGTGCGATCGTTTTGGAGCAGCTGATTAGTCAGTTCCTATACGGCACGGCCGAAAGCGAAGGGGCTGCGCCATGATGAGTGCTTATGAAGGGATTTTTATATGTTGAGTGATCGCTTCAAGCGCTTGGCTGTGGTGTCGGCCTTAGTGGTGCTCGGTGGTTGTGCGTCGACTCAGGACTCGGGTAATGCTGCCAACCCTGCAGATCCATGGGAGCCGATGAACCGGGGCATCTACACGTTTAACGATGGCGTTGATCGCGCACTGTTTCGACCAATTGCAGAACTGTACGCGTTTGTGACGCCACGCCCCGTGCGCACTTGCTTACGCAACGCCTACCTTAACGTCGGCGAGATCTGGTCGGCAGTGAACAGTTCTTTGCAGCAACGGCATCTCGATGCGATTAACACGGTGGGCCGGTTCATGTTGAACACCACCCTCGGACTCGGTGGCTGTTTTGATTTGGCGAGCGAGCGGGGTCAACCACGCATTGCCAATGACTTTGGTGTCACCCTTGGTGTTTGGGGTCTGCCGCAAGGCCCCTACCTGGTGCTCCCGATTGTGGGCTCTAGTAGCGTCAGAGACGGTGCAGGCGAGGTGGTTAATTTGTTAGGTAATCAGCTTGACACGATTGGCTTGATTGAGAACGTACCTCTGCGCAACTCGCTGTGGGGATTGGAGTTTGTGGTTCGGCGTGAGGCACTTTTGACGGTCAGCGAGACGGTTGACAGAACGGCACTGGATCCTTACAGCTTTGTGCGCGATGCGTATCTACAGCGCCGACGCGCTTTGGTATCAGACGATCCCGATGCGCAATTGCTGCCTGACTACGAAGATTATGAAGACGTGTCCGCCGATGAAAAGGCGCTTGGCATTGAACCGGAGAAAGCGCAATGAATGTGAATATGCAACGCCCGACCTTAAGGCTGCTTGGCACCTGGATGCTGGCCTTGGTTTTGACGGGCTGGACTTATCAGGCGGCACTCGCGGCGCCCGACGCCCAGGACTCTCCGCCCGTTTTTGTGCAGGACGTGTCTGACAAGTTGCTCGCTGTCCTTAAGTCGGATCCTGCCGTTAGAAATCAGGATATTGAGCGGATCAACGAGATCGTCGAACAATATGTCATGCCCTATGTGGACTTCGAGAAAACCACCCGACTGGCGGCGGGCAAGTATTGGCGTCAAGCCACCCCTGAGCAGCGCCAAGCATTGGTAGACGCGTTTCGGATGACGCTCGTGCGCACCTATAGCGGCGCTTTGGCGCGTATTGATGATGGCACAGGAATGGAGGTTCTCCCGTTTCGTGGTGACGAGCAGGCCAAGGACGTGGTTGTCCGCTCGAGCGTGGTGCAAGGCACCAACGTGCAGCCCATCCGAATCGACTACCGCCTTGAGCGCACGCCCGACGGCTGGCGCATCTATGACCTGAACGTAGAAAACATCTGGCTCATTCAAAACTATCGTGGGCAATTTTCTCAAGAAATCAATCGTTCAGGCATTGATGGGTTAATCGCGGCTTTAAATACCCGAAATACAAGTAATTAAATCTATGTCTTCTGCAGCAATTGAGTTCGACCACATTCACAAAACCTATTTGTCACCCTATAAGCACTGGTGGGACCGGCTACAAAAGAAACCCAGGCAAGGCCTAGTCGCCTTGCAAGATGTTAGTTTGCGAATCGAGTATGGCGAGTTTTTTGGTCTTTTGGGGCCCAACGGCGCCGGCAAAACCTCTCTCATCTCCATCTTGGCTGGCCTGTCTTACGCCACCACCGGTCGCGCTTGGGTGGGTGGTTATGACGTGGTCAATGACTTTCGCCGCGCGCGACGCTCGCTTGGTGTGGTGCCACAAGAGCTGGTCTATGACCCTTTCTTTACGGTGCGCGAGACGTTGCGGATTCAGTCGGGCTACTTTGGTCTAAGAAAGAATGATGATTGGATCGATGAGGTGCTACATAATCTTGGCCTGACAGGGAAAGGTGATGCCAATATGCGTTCCCTATCTGGTGGGATGAAGCGTCGGGTTTTGGTGGCGCAATCCTTGGTTCACCGCCCCCCGGTGATCGTCTTGGATGAACCCACGGCGGGTGTGGATGTGGATTTGCGTCGAAGCCTGTGGGCCTTTATTTCGCGCCTAAACAAAGAAGGCCACACCATCTTACTGACCACCCACTACCTCGAAGAGGCCGAAGCCTTGTGTGGTCGGATCGCCATGTTGCGTGACGGTCGGGTGGTCGCACTTGACACCACCGAAGCCTTGATGGCGCGGGTGGGCGGTGCCAATCTTGAGGAAGCGTTCGTGCAAATCATGTGTGACGATCGCAGCGCCCAGGAGGCGTTATGAAACCGGTTGAAATGAATCCATCGGTGAGGTCCGGTTTTTACACGTTGCTCTACAAAGAGTTACTGCGGTTTTGGCGGGTGGGGTTTCAAACCATCGCCGCCCCGGTTATCACTGCCTTGCTCTATCTGATTGTGTTTGCGCAGGTCTTGCAAGACCGCGTGCAGGTTTATGACAGCATTCCTTACACCCAGTTTTTGATTCCAGGGCTGATGATGATGTCGATGCTGCAGAACGCGTTTGCCAATCCCTCTTCATCCCTGATCCAAAGCCGGGTCACAGGCAATTTGGTGTTCGTGCTGCTGACACCCATTTCGAACCGTGAGTTTTTCGCCGCCTACGTGATCGCTGCGGTGGTGAGAGGGCTCGCCGTCGGGCTCGCCGTCTGGTTTGTGGCTTTGCTGTTTTTCCCGCTATCTGTGGAATCACCCGGGTGGGTGCTGGTATTTGCGGTGTTGGCGTGCGCCATTATGGGTATTCTGGGCCTGATCGCCGGGCTGTCCTCAGAGAAGTTTGACCAATTGGCAGCCTTCCAGAATTTCCTGATCATGCCCGCCACCTTTTTGTCTGGGGTTTTCTATTCCATCCACAATCTGCCGCCTTTTTGGCAGGTTGTCTCCCATTGGAACCCAATTTTTTATACGATAGATGGGTTTCGATATGGTTTTTTTGGGGTTGCCGACAGCTCGCCTTGGTTGAGTTTGGCGGTGGTGTCGTTTGTGTTTCTGGTGCTCACGGTCGCGGCGATGCGTTTGCTCGACAGTGGGTACAAATTAAGACTTTGATAGGATTCGTATGTTGCCCACTCCTGAGGATATTCGACAGTACATCGAGCAAGGCATGTTGTGTGAGCGCGTGGAGGTCACCGGCGATGGTGCCCGCTTTGAGGCCTTGATTGTGAGTGATGCCTTTGCCGGCAAGCGTCCCATTGCGCGCCACCAACTGGTATACGCCGCGCTTGGCGATCGCATGAAGGACGAGATCCATGCCTTGTCCATGAAAACACTCACGCCCGAAGAATACGGAACGAGTCCCTAATGGATCGCCTTTGTATCAATGGCGGTGTGCCACTGCACGGTGAGATTGCCATCTCTGGCGCCAAAAACGCGGCGTTACCGATTCTGTGCGCCTCGCTGTTGACCGCCGAGCCCTTGCACCTAGACAACGTGCCCGATTTAAAAGATATCGAGACAGCACTGCGCTTGCTCGAGCAGCACGGCGTTCAAACCACCCGAGAGGGCAAGGAATCGCTCACCCTGAGTGCTCATTCGATTGAGTCCTTAGAGGCGCCCTACGATTTGGTAAAAACCATGCGGGCGTCCATATTGGTGCTTGGGCCATTGTTGGCTCGTTTCGGGCAAGCGCGAGTCAGTCTGCCAGGCGGTTGCGCGATCGGACAGCGGCCCGTGGATCAGCACATCAGCGGCTTGAAAGCCTTGGGTGCAGAAATTAGTGTTGAGCATGGTTACGTCATCGCCCAAGCCAAGCGCTTGCGCGGGGCGGTGATTCGCACCGACATGGTGACGGTGACTGGCACCGAAAATCTAATGATGGCTGCTACGTTGGCTGAGGGCACAACGGTGCTTGAGAACGCCGCACGTGAACCGGAAGTGGTGGACTTAGCCGAGTTGTTAATCAAAATGGGTGCGCGTATTTCTGGCCATGGGTCAGATCGTATCGTGATCGAAGGCGTGCCCGCTTTGCACGGCGCCGAACACGCCATCATGGCCGACCGGATCGAAGCCGGCAGTTTTTTGTGCGCGGTGGCTGTCGCCGGTGGTGATATCCGCTTGACGGGGGCAGCACCTAAGACAATGGGCGCGACCTTAAGCAAACTAAGCCAAGCTGGAGTCGCCATTGAGTCAGGCCCCGACTGGATCAGTGCTCAGATGCGCGGCAGACCAAATGCCGTTGACGTTCGCACGCACGAGTACCCTGGTTTTGCCACCGATATGCAGGCGCAATTCATGGCAGTCAATACCGTGGCCCAAGGCACAGCTATTGTGGTGGAGACGATTTTTGAGAATCGTTTTATGCATGTGCAGGAACTCATCCGCTTGGGTGCTGATATTGAAATTGACGGCCACACAGCGGTTGTGCGTGGCGTGCCACAGTTGTCTGGCGCCACCCTGATGGCAACTGATCTGCGCGCCTCAGCAAGCTTGGTGATTGCGGGCCTAGCCGCCAGTGGCCAAACCGTGGTGGAGCGGATTTATCATCTCGACCGAGGGTATAGTCGGATGGAGAAGAAGTTGCGTCAACTTGGCGCCAATATTGAACGGGTAACTGGCTGATGGATGACACAATGAGCCCTGCAAATGCCACCGCAAGCCCCAACAGCGAGCCGCTCACCCTAGCGCTTTCCAAAGGTCGTATCTTTGAGGAAACGCTGCCGCTGCTGCGTGCCGCCGGTATTGAGGTCTCAGAAAACCCTGAGAAATCGCGCAAGTTGATTTTGCCTACGTCCCGCGCCGATATGCGCATCATTGTGGTCCGCGCCTCGGATGTGCCGACTTATGTTGAGTATGGCGCTGCTGATTTGGGGATTGCTGGCAAAGATGTGCTGATAGAGCACGCCGCGAGCCACCCTGGCGCGCTCTATCAACCGATTGATTTGGGTATCGCCCGATGCCGCCTGTGTGTGGCCGTGCGCAAAGGGTTTGACTATGAGGCGGCCGTGCAGCAAGGGGCCCGTCTCACGGTCGCCACCAAATATGTGGCTGCTGCGCGTGAACATTTTGCGGCCAAAGGGGTCTATGTAGACCTGATTAAACTTTATGGGTCGATGGAGTTGGCCCCATTGGTTGGCTTGGCAGACGCCATTGTTGACTTGGTTTCGACGGGTAACACGCTCAAAGCCAACGGCTTGCAGGCAGTGGAAGACATCATGTCGATTTCCTCTCGCTTGATTGTCAACCGAGCGGCACTTAAAACGCGCCATGTGCTGCTGCAACCCATCATCGATGCCTTCGAGCGAGCCAGCGCCAGCTCGAATTAATTCAACTGCTTTTTTAGCCCTTATTTTTTACCCCTATTTTCAACCTCTCTTTGAACATATTGGTCACGCCATGAGTGCAAACATCTCTCGTTTAAACGCAAGCGATCCGCAATTTGCAGCCCAGCTTAAGTCGCTGTTGCATGTTGACGCGGCCGAAGATCATGACATTGAGGTGGCCACGGCGCAGATCTTGTCCCAAGTGCGAGAGCACGGTGACGCGGCAGTGTTGGCTTACACCCACCAATTTGACCGTATCCAGGCCGAACACATGTCAGCCCTTGAGATTGCACCTGCTCGGTGGCATGAAGCGCTTAATCAGTTGCCAAGCAAGCAACGTGAGGCGCTGGAAGCCGCCGCTGATAGGGTGCGTCAGTATCATCTTAAACAGCGCCAAGAGAGTTGGTCTTACATTGAGGCCGACGGCACGCGTTTGGGCCAGCAGATCACCCCTCTAGATCGCGTTGGCCTGTATGTGCCGGGCGGCAAGGCCGCCTATCCCTCGTCGGTATTGATGAATGCGATTCCAGCCAAAGTCGCCGGCGTCCAAGAGTTAACCATGGTGAGCCCGACACCCGACGGCACACAAAATGCCTTGGTGTTAGCGGCCGCCGCCATCAGTGGGGTCGATCGTCTCTATGCCATCGGTGGCGCGCAAGCCGTGGGGGCGTTGGCCTATGGCACAGAGACCATCACCGCAGTCGACAAAATTGTTGGCCCAGGCAATGCCTACGTGGCGGCTGCCAAGCGCCGGGTATTTGGTACCGTCGGCATTGACATGATTGCCGGTCCCAGTGAAATCTTGGTGATCTGTGACGGCAAAACCCCAGCCGATTGGATTGCCATGGATTTGTTCTCGCAAGCTGAGCACGACGAGTTGGCCCAAGCCATCTTGCTATGCCCGGATGCTGATTTCTTGCAAGCGGTCAGCGAGTCAATCGATCGCTTGTTGCCAACCATGCCACGTGCCGACATCATCGCCACGAGCCTTAAAAACAGAGGCGCCTTGATTCAGGTGGCGAGCCTAGCCCAAGCGTGCGATATAAGCAATCAAATCGCGCCTGAGCACTTGGAAGTATCGGTCGAAGACCCCGATGCATGGCTGCCACACTTGCGCCACGCTGGGGCGATTTTTATGGGGCGCCACAGCTCAGAGTCGCTCGGTGATTACTGCGCAGGCCCTAACCACGTGTTGCCTACCTCACGCACGGCCCGATTTTCTTCGCCGCTAGGCGTCTATGATTTTCAGAAACGCTCAAGCATCATTGACGTCTCCGCTGCTGGCGCGCAAACCTTGGGCGCGGTGGCTCACACGCTGGCGTTGGGCGAAGGCCTGCAAGCGCACGCACAAAGCGCGCTTTACCGGATGCAGGACAAAAGCCAAGCGTCATGAGTGTGTCTGGCGGCGGGTTGATGAGTAATTGACGGGCGTTTTGCTTTGGTTCAAACCCGTCGGGTGGATTCACCCCGTACAATATGGTTTTAGGTGACTAGCCCTTAGTCTGACTGTGTGACATTATGCGAACTGCTGACGTAACTCGCCATACCAAAGAAACCCAAATCAGGGTTTCCTTAAACCTAGACGGCACGGGCCGGCAATCGATTGATACCGGTGTGCCGTTTCTCGACCACATGCTGGATCAAATCGCACGCCATGGCCTGATCGACCTAGATATAAAGGCCACAGGTGACTTGCATATTGACGCGCACCACACCGTTGAAGACGTCGGCATCACCCTTGGGCAAGCCTTGACTGAGGCCTGGGGAGAGAAGCGTGGCTTGCGTCGTTATGCCCACGCCTATGTGCCGCTCGATGAGGCGCTGTCACGCGTGGTGATTGATCTATCGGGTCGGCCGGGGTTGATATTCAATGTGCCCTTCACCCGCGCGCGGGTGGGTGATTTTGATGTTGATTTGAGTCGTGAGTTTTTTCAGGGGCTCGTCAACCATGCCCTGATGACCCTGCACATTGACAATTTGCGTGGTGCCAATGCGCACCACCAGTGCGAGACGGTTTTTAAGGCCTTTGGTCGTGCCTTGCGCGTAGCCGTTGAGCTCGACCCACGACAGGCTGATCAGATTCCTTCAACCAAAGGGGTCCTGTAGGCGCAATTTCTTGCGCCCACCACGCCAAACGCCATGACAGTTATCGCAATCGTTGATTACGGGATGGGAAACTATCACTCGGTGCAGCGTGCCCTGCGCCATGTGGCGCCCGACGCCGAGGTCGTGCTCACCGGTAACAGTGACATTATCTTGGGCGCTGAGCGGGTGGTGTTGCCCGGGCAAGGGGCCATGGCGGACTGTATGCGCACCTTGAGCGAGGCGGGTCTGCGCGACGTGGTGCTTGAAGTTGCCCAAAACAAGCCCATGCTTGGCGTCTGTGTGGGCGAACAAATGTTGTTTGCCCGCAGTGAAGAAGGCCCCACCGATTGCTTGGGCTTGTTACCGGGCCATGTAGAAAAATTTACCGGCCCCGCGTTTGACGCTGCAGCCGGTCACGATCGCTTGAAAATCCCTCACATGGGTTGGAATGCCGTGCGCCAAACGGCACCGCATGCCCTGTGGCAGGGGATTGCCGATCATGCCCCCTTTTACTTTGTGCACAGCTACCACGTGGTGGTCGGTCAAGCCGCCTTGTCAGTGGGCGAGGCAGACTACGGCTACCCGTTCACGTGTGCGGTGGCCCAAGACAATATCTTTGCAGTTCAGTTCCACCCAGAAAAAAGTGCACAAGATGGTTTGCGTCTGTTTCGCAATTTTGTAGACTGGAATCCTTAATGCTTGATGTGACAGCTGCCGGGTCGGACGATCAAAAACACGGGCCCGCTCAGCTGATCATCCCGTTCAACCCGCGCTTCACCCTTGCTTGACTCTTAATCAACCCTCATCAACCCTTAACCAAGAACGCACCGATATGCTACTCATCCCCGCCATTGACTTAAAAGACGGCAAGTGTGTGCGCCTGCGCCAAGGCGACATGGACGATGCCACGGTGTTCTCTGACAATCCGGCTGAGATGGCCAAGCGCTGGGCCGGGTTAGGCGCCAAGCGCTTGCACTTGGTGGATTTAAATGGCGCGGTAGACGGCAAACCGCGCAATGAGAGCGTCATCAGGGCCATTGTGACGGCCATGGGTGAAGAGGTGCCGGTGCAGATTGGTGGTGGCATTCGCGACTTGGATACGATTGAGCGGTATTTGGATGCCGGCATTTCATACGCGATCATTGGCACGGCCGCCGTCAAAAAACCGGGGTTTTTGCAAGATGCCTGCAGCGCGTTTCCCGGACAGATCATCGTGGGTTTGGACGCCAAAGACGGGCGCGTGGCCACCGATGGTTGGAGCAAACTGACCAAACACAGCGTCACTGACTTGGCCAAGAAGTTTGAGGACTACGGCTGCGAAGCCATTATTTACACTGACATTGGTCGCGATGGCATGTTGTCTGGCGTCAACATTGAAGCGACGGTGGCGTTGGCACGTCACGTGCGTATCCCGGTTATCGCCTCTGGCGGCATCACCGACATGCGTGACGTCGATGGTCTTTGTGCGGTCGAGCATGAGGGGGTGGCTGGCGCCATTTTGGGACGCAGTATTTACGAAGGCACGCTTGATTTTCAGGCAGCGGTTCGCCGTGCCGATGAGCTGTGCCCTTGAGTGCCCCTGAGGGCCTCACGGCCGATAGCCGCTGTAGCGGCTTGATGCGACGAATCATCCCTTGCCTTGATGTGACGGCGGGTCGGGTGGTCAAAGGCGTAAATTTTGTGGACTTGACCGATGCGGGTGACCCGGTTGAAATCGCCGAGCGCTATAACGAGCAGGGCGCCGATGAGCTGACATTCTTAGACATCACCGCCACAAGCGACGATCGGGGGCTCATTATTCCCATCATTGAGGCGGTCGCCAACGAGGTGTTTATTCCGTTGACAGTGGGCGGTGGCATCCGCCAAGTCAGCGATGTGCAGCGCTTACTGAATGCCGGTGCTGACAAGGTGTCTATCAACAGCGCCGCGATTGCTGACCCCGATCTCATCAAACGGGCAACGGATTATCATGGCTCGCAGTGTGTGGTGATTGCCATCGATGCCAGGCGTGTGCCAGGGAGCCCAGACGAAGACCCCCGTTGGGAGGTCTACACCCATGGTGGGCGACGCGGCACGGGGATTGACGTGCTGTCGTGGGCCGAGCGGATGGTGGCTGCCGGGGCAGGCGAAGTGTTGTTAACGAGCATGGATCGTGACGGCACCAAACTCGGGTTTGATTTGGCGCTTACGCGCGCGGTGTCGGCGGCCGTCAGTGTGCCGGTGATTGCCTCGGGCGGCGTGGGTACCTTAGAGCATTTGGCACAGGGCGTCACCACGGGCGGGGCCAGCGCGGTGTTGGCGGCCAGTATTTTTCATTTTGGGCAGCACACCATTGACGAGGCCAAGCAGTATATGGCCTCACAAGGGATTGCGGTGAGGACAAGAAAATGACAGCCCCTCAATTGATAACACCCCAATGGCTCAGCGAAGTCAAATTCAACGAGCAAGGCTTGGTTCCTGCCATCGCACAAGATCACCAGAGTGGCCGGATCTTGATGGTGGCTTGGATGAATGCCGATGCGTTGAGTGAAACGGTGGCGAGTGGACAAGCGGTGTATTGGTCACGCTCGCGCCAAGCCCTTTGGCGCAAAGGCGAAAGCTCGGGTCATGGGCAACGCGTGCACGAGATCCGCCTGGATTGTGATGCCGATGTGGTGCTATTGTCTGTTGAGCAAAAGGGGCAGATTGCCTGTCACACGGGGCGAGAAAGTTGCTTTTACCGACAGTTGATCGATAAAGATGGCAAAATGGTTTGGGAGACAACCGATCCGGTCTTGAAAGACCCCAAAGAGATTTACAAGTCATGACCAAACCACCGGTAACTGATGGACATTCTGACCACCTCTTGGCCACCTTGGCCGATGTCCTAGAGACCCGTCGCCCGAGCGCTGGGGGCGATCCTGAGACTTCCTATGTGGCAAAGTTACTGAGCAAAGGTCAGGATGCGATTCTAAAGAAAATCGGTGAAGAGGCCACTGAGCTGGTGATGGCAAGTAAAGACGGTGATGCCGAGCGAGTGATTGCCGAGACCGCTGATCTCTGGTTTCACTGTTTGGTAACCTTGACCCATCACGGCTTGCGGCCAGAGCAGGTGTTGTCGGTATTGGCGCGGCGTGAGGGCTTGTCTGGCCTTGAAGAAAAAGCGCGTCGCCCACAGGAGACCTCTAAAGATGAGTGATGGTTGTATTTTTTGTAAGATCGTCAAAGGTGAAATCCCCGCTGACATGGTGCACCGCGGTGAGGAATGCGTGGTTTTTCACGATATAAGTCCTGCGGCACCCATACACCTTTTGTTGGTCCCTAAACACCACGTGGTTTCCCTACAGGACGTGGGGCCCGCAGACAGCGAGTGGTTGGGTAGAATGATGGCATTGGTCCCGAAGATAGCTTTGGACAATGGATGCCATCCTGGACCGGACGGTGGGTTTCGGGTAGTGGTTAACTCAGGTGCCCACGGTGGGCAAGAAGTGGGTCATCTACATTTTCATATTATGGGTGGACCACGTCCTTGGACGGGACGTGCCGCCCCCAACGCTTGACCGGAGAATTGCAATGGGCAGCTTTAGTATTTGGCATTGGTTAGTCGTCTTGCTGATCGTGGCTTTGGTTTTTGGTACGAAGAAGCTACGCAACATGGGTTCAGACTTGGGCGGCGCTGTGAAGGGTTTTAAAGAGGGCGTGAAAGAGGCCAACGACGGTGCGGACAAAGCCCGCGCTGATGAGACTCAGACACAGCGTGTCGCCTCCGATGAGACCATTGACGTGCAAGCAAAAGAAAAATCAGAGTCGTCGTCTTCGTCGTCTTCCTCTTCCCAGTCTTCCTAACCGTTCTCGTTTGACGCCAACCAACCGGTTGGTGTGATTGACTAAGGGCATGTCGTGTTTGATATCAGCTTTACTGAGTTGATGTTTATAGGTATGGTCGCGCTAGTCGTGATCGGCCCAGAGAAGTTACCGAAAGTGGCACGCACGGTGGGTCATTTGCTCGGCCGTGCGCAGCGTTATGTCAGCGACGTCAAAGGCGACATACAACGCGAGGTCGAGCTCGATGAATTGCGGAAAATGAAGGATGAGATGGAGTCTGCCGCGCAATCAATGAAAAGCTCATTCAGTCAAACAGAAGCCGACATTAAGAAAGAACTCGACACATCAACAGAAGCGCTTTCCGCGTTAGAGAGCGAGTTTAAGGCTGATTACGAGCCCAGCGTGAAAGAGCCCGCCTCAAAAGAACCCACTTCACAAGAGCCCGCGCCCGCTGAGAAAGCGGATGATAGTGAAAATGAAAATGAGAGTGGGCCGGTCGCTGGGCAGACCGTTGGTTTGCCACCGGCTAAATCTGAAAGCGGTCTTGATGACGTGCCGCCTTCCGGTGCCACAGTTAAAGAGACCCCCGCACCATCCAATCCGAAGTCTTCGCCGTCAGGTGTGGAGTCCAAAACGTGAGCGAGACACAAGAGGCGACCGCTAGCCCCAAAGAAGGTTTCATCTCTCACCTTGTCGAGCTCAGGGACCGCTTGATCAAAGCGGCTGCGGCGGTGATTGTTGTCTTTGTGGTGTTGTTCATGTTTCCGGGCGCGTCAGTCATCTATGACTTTTTGGCGCAACCCATGTTGGCGACGTTGCCGCAGGGCACTCGCATGATCGCCACGGGCGTGATCACGCCCTTTATGGTGCCAGTAAAGGTCACCATGCTGGCGGCCTTTATTTTGACATTGCCCTTTGTTTTGTATCAAGTCTGGGCGTTTGTCGCGCCCGGCCTCTATCGTCATGAGCAGCGGCTTGCCCTGCCATTGATTCTTTCTAGCTCATTGCTTTTTATAACTGGCATGGCGTTTTGTTATTTCGTCGTGTTCCAAACGGTCTTTGCCTTCATCAGCTCCTTTGCGCCACAATCCATTACACCTGCGCCAGATATTGAAGCCTATCTTAACTTTGTGATGACCATGTTTTTGGCTTTTGGCATCACCTTTGAGGTGCCTGTTGTGGTGGTCTTGTTGGTCCGCATGGGCATCATGACTGTGCAAAAGCTGCGCGAAATACGCGGTTATGTGGTGGTGGTTGCTTTCGTGATTGCCGCGATTGTCACGCCACCCGATGTGATTAGCCAATTCATGTTGGCCGTGCCGCTCTGGGTTTTGTATGAGATTGGGCTCTTAGTGGCCACACGGATCAAGCCGCGCGAGGCCGACGGTGACGATCTGGCTGAGAAAGAAGATCGCGAGGATTAGCGGTTGGACTGCTTACCTGCACTTAAAAACTGCACTTAAAAGCTGCACTTACCTACCAGCCGCCCCATTGCTCTGGATCGCCCGAATCAACGCTTGAGACAGCGCTTGCGCAGCTGGCCCTAGGGGTCGGCGCGGACTGCTGGCGCAAACCAATTCACGTCGAATCACTGGATCGATGAGATGGTGGGTCCTCAAAAAAATGGATGATTGCGAGGCCAAATTGTGCACAAAGCTTAATGGGAAAAAAGTCAGAAAGTTGCCTTTATTCACCAGCGTCGCCAACGACACAAAGGAATCAACTTCAAACGCGGGAATGATTGATAGTCGGCTTTGTAGCAAGGCTTTAGACACCAACTGCCTGAGTCCATGACCTTTGGTGGGCAGGACAAAAGGGCGGTCGAGTATCTCAGCGACAGCGACTCGTTCGGGTAAGCCCAAATCGGTGTCGATAGGGGAGACCAACACCACCTCTTCATCAAGCACATGTTCAATCATCAAGTCGTGCTCATCCGATGGCCGATTGATCAAGGCCAAGTCAAGCCGACCGTTGGCCACCGATTCGCCGAGTGGGGTGGTGGGCCCTTCAGAGAACGCAAGCGTTACCCTTGGGTGCATGGCGGCAAACGAGAGCAAAGCATCAGGCAAGATGCTGTGACCTAGGCTAGGCAAAACACCGACCTCGACGTGCCCGAGCAATTGGCCGCCGCTACGAACCACTTTGGTTTTGGCGCTGTTGAACGCGGTCACAATAGGGGCGAACAACGCGTACATCTCGTCGCCCGCAGGCGTTGGGGTCACGCCACGCGAGTGACGACGAAACAACTGGCGCCCCACGTCTTGTTCAAGTTTGGCAATTTGCATGCTAAGCGCGGGTTGGACAATGTGTAGGCGTTGTGCGGCCCTAGTCATAGACTGCTCTTCGTAGAGCGCAACAAAATATTGTGTTTGTTTTAAGTCCATGTCATGGCTTTTTTCGTTGAGCGCTAAGTGTAGGTATCATATTTACTGATGATATATATCAATATTTATTAGTAGACATAATAGCAGTAGAATTTTTAGTATCATTAATTGGTACTAATTGTGATGTTAAATATGAGGTGCTAAGTATGTAACACCACGTATCCTGCATTGAACCATTTGGTACAAGAAGAGCCTTATAAAAAAGCAGTGAGCTTGCAGCCCATCCACAGAGCATCGCGGCGTGACAGTAATCAACCCATTAAGGGGGAATAAATAATGATTTGTGAACGACTAAAGAGCGCCCGCCTAAACGCAGGCCTTTCCCAAGAAAAACTAGGTAAGCTCGCGGGTATCGATCCAACCTCGGCAAGCGCGCGGATGAATCAGTATGAACGCGGCAAGCATGCCCCTGACTACCGTCTGATGTGCAAAGTAGCCGAGATTCTGCAAATGCCCGTTAGCTGGTTCTACACTGAAGATGACGATCTGGCGTCACTGCTAGCGGCCTATCATCAGATGGATGCCAGTGCGCGCAAAGAACTGGTCTCCCAGGCTCAGGGCCTGTCAGAACGTGGCGGGATGCAAGCCGTTCCTGCCTAAACAATCGTCGGTCAGCGCTTAATCTTCAGTTCATCGCGCCCTATGGAGGATTTAAGCGTGGGCAAAGTCGCAACGACAAACGTTTTGGGTTGGCTCAATGAGACCTTAGAGCCAGCCCGATTCGCCGATTACTGCCCCAACGGCCTGCAAGTGCAAGGCAAGCCATCTATCAGTCGCGTCCTGACGGGCGTGACCGCTAGCTTGGCGCTGATTGAGGCCGCCATTCAGACCCAAGCCGATGCGGTGCTCGTGCATCACGGTTGGTTTTGGCGGGGCGAGGACCCGACGGTCAGAGGACAAAAGCATCAACGCTTATCCAAACTGCTGGCCAATGACATCAATTTGTTTGCCTACCATTTACCGCTTGATGCCCACCCCTTGCTAGGCAATAACGCCCAACTCGCTTGGCATCTAGGCTGGTCGGTTGAGCGTGACTCACAAGGCGAGCCCGTCACCGCGGGACCCAACGGTTTGATCTGGTTCGGTCGACCACACACCGACTGCACTTTGGCGGCATTAAGCGCGCACATCGCTGACCGTTTGCAACGCGAGCCCATGGTCATTGGTGAACCCGATCAGCTTTGTCGGCGTATCGCTTGGTGCACGGGGGCCGCTCAAGGGATGTTCGAAGCCGCGATTGACGCAGGCGCCGATGTCTTTATTACCGGTGAGATTTCAGAGCCCAGTGCGCACTTGGCCCGCGAGCTCGGTGTGTCTTTCATCAGCGCAGGCCATCACGCGACCGAGCGTTACGGCGTGGCCGCCTTAGGTGTGGCGTTGCAAGAGGCGCTCGGTGTGTCGGTCGAGTTCTTGGATATCGACAACCCGGCGTAGCTAACGTAGCGTTGGCAAGTCTCTTAGGGTTGTGGGGTGGGGCGTGAGCTCACAATCTGAGGGAAGTGAGTCCATGTTCAGCCCCGTCACCAAAAAACCACCAAACAACAAGCAAACAACCACCAAACAAACATCCGACAAGACAGCGAAAATCAAAAGCCCTGATTCAGGCGGTTAAACCCCTCGCTGCTCTCAAAAAGGTAGGGATTGAGAGATATCCGCCCTCAAAACAGGTTTTGGTCCACTTTTGAGAGGCTGGCTTCGTTGCCTGTCCTGCTTTGCGCGCAGATGTCGTCTACAGGCGTCAGGGTAAGAGCCTTGCCATCGCGGTCAAACTTGGTCGACTAAAAGGGCATCAGACCGCTTAAGGCTCTATTTATGGCTAAATAATTCGGATCGGGCGGTACAGGCACCCACTCTTTGGATCGCTATTGAGTGCGCCAACGAGACCTTGCTCACTTTTTTAGCAGGTCACGGATTTCGGTCAACAAAACGATGTCTGCGGCGGGCGCTGGTGGCGCGGGCGCTGGTTTTTCAGCTTCAAAGCCGTCGCGCGCTTTGTTGACCAGTTTCACCATCCAAAAGATGACAAAGGCAAGTAGGACGAAGTTGATGAAGATGGTGATAAATTGCCCCCAAGCCAACACGATGGCCCCGGCATCGGTGAGTTCGGTGTAAGTTCTCGCGCCTTCAAAGTTGGCTGGTTCGCGCAAGACCATAAACTTATTGGAAAAGTCGACTCTGCCACCCACCAAGAAATTCACGGTCGGTAAAACCAAGTCTTTAACCAGAGAATCGACGATTTTTGAGAAGGCGGCACCGATAATGACACCGACAGCAAGATCAACCATGTTGCCGCGAACGGCGAAAGCCTTAAATTCTTTGAGAAAACCTGAACTTTTAGTCACTGTTACTCCTCTGAGGTTATCAGGCGGTTCAGCCGTAGAGGGTTTATAATACGTCGCGAAGCATGAATCTATAGATGACCGGGCGGCCATTTGTGTCGTCAACGTAACACAAGGATGGAGTAATGAGTCAGGATACGACCGTTAAGCAAGACGAAGAAGGGTCAGCACCTCTTAACCTACCGCCAGACCCCTCTCGCCGTTTTTGGATTGGCACAACCTGTGTGGTGGGTGGTGCTGCAGGCGTCGCCTTAGCACTGCCGTTTGCGAACAGTTTTGCGCCGTCAGAGAAAGCCAAAGCCGCCGGCGCCCCCGTAGAAGTTGATATCAGTGCGATCGCACCCGGTGGCATGCGAACCGTGGAGTGGCGTGGCAAGCCGGTATGGATTGTGCGCCGCACCCCTGAACAAGTGGCCTCGCTGTCCAAGGTCAATGGCGAGTTGGCGGATCCCAACTCATTGCGTCCTGGCTACACACCTCCTTATGCGCAAAACGAATGGCGCTCCCGTGAGCCTGAACTGTGGGTTGGTGTGGCCATTTGCACGCACTTGGGTTGCTCGCCCACCCCTAAGCTTGAAACCGGTGCGCAGCCTAGCCTGCCAAACGATTGGGAAGGCGGCAGCCTTTGTCCCTGCCATGGGTCAACTTTCGATATGGCCGGCCGCGTTTTTAAAAACAAGCCTGCGCCTGACAACCTAGAAGTGCCGCCCTATCAATATGTGAGCGACACCCGGATTTTGATTGGTGTTGATGAGAATAATCCAGCCTGATAACAAGCTGGGTTGATTCATTAGATGAACTAACATCGAAAGATTAAGAGGAGCCGTTTCATGGCTGGCGAGAAAGAAGTCGAAACAACTGGGGTGCTTGGGTGGGTTGATCACCGGTTCCCCCTAACTTCGACAATCAAGGCGCACTTATCTGAGTACTATGCGCCCAAAAACTTTAACTTTTGGTACTTCTTTGGCTCGTTAGCCATGTTGGTGCTGGTTTTACAGATCGTCACGGGTATTTTTCTGGTGATGCACTACAAGCCGGATGCCGCGCACGCGTTTGATTCGGTCGAGTACATCATGCGAGAGGTGCCTGGTGGTTGGTTTGTTCGGTACATGCACTCCACCGGCGCCTCTATGTTTTTTGTGGTGGTTTACCTTCACATGACGCGTGCATTGATTTACGGGTCATACCGCAAACCGCGCGAGCTGGTGTGGATTTTTGGGGTGGGCATTTTTCTGTGCTTGATGGCCGAGGCCTTCTTCGGTTATTTGCTTCCTTGGGGCCAGATGTCTTACTGGGGTGCCCAGGTAATCGTTAACCTGTTTGCGGCCATTCCCTTTATCGGGCCAGAACTGGCAATTTGGATTCGTGGTGATTACGTGGTGTCAGATGCCACGTTGAATCGATTCTTTGCTTTCCATGTGATCGCCATCCCGCTGGTCTTGGTGGGTCTTGTGGCTGCTCACATTGTGGCCTTGCATGAGGTGGGTTCAAACAATCCTGACGGCATCGATATCAAAGCCAAAAAGGACAAGTACGGCCGTCCTTTGGATGGCATCCCGTTTCACCCTTACTACACTGTGCACGACATCGTTGGTGTGGCGGGCTTCTTCATCATTTTCATGGCAATCGTGTTTTTTGCGCCGGAGATGGGCGGCTTCTTCTTGGAGTTTAATAACTTCATCCCGGCAGACCCATTAAAGACGCCAGCGCACATTGCCCCTGTTTGGTATTTCACGCCGTTCTATTCGATGTTGCGGGCGACCACGGACGATTTCACTTGGATTTTGGCGGGTGCATCGGTGATTGCTGCGATCACGATGTTCTTTAAAACCAAGGGTATTTTGAAGATTATTGTCCCTGTGGTTTTATTGCTCGTCGCTGTTTCACTGCGCCTTATTGATGCCAAGTTCTGGGGTGTGGTGGCCATGGGTGGTGCTGTGGTGTTACTCTTTTTCTTGCCATGGCTTGATTACAGTCCTGTGCGTTCGATCCGTTATCGCCCCGGTTGGCACAAATGGCTTTATGGCATTTTCTTTGCTAACTTTTTGATCTTGGGTTACTTGGGGACACAGCCACCGTCCGACGTCTTTAACCTGATGTCGCAAATCGGTACGGTGATCTATCTTGCCTTTTTCTTCTTGATGCCAGTGTGGAGTCGGATGGGTGAGTTCAAGCCATTGCCTGACCGTGTTGTATTTACTCCTCACTAAGCCCGCGAGAGACACAATGAGAATGATTCAAAAGTTTTTTAGCGCCCTCGCTCTTTCGCTTACCTGTGTGGTGGCCGTGGCAGCAGGGGGTGACTATCCCTTGGACAAAGCGCCCAATCGCTTAAACGATAATGCTGCGTTGCAAAATGGCGCCAAGCTGTTCGTGAACTATTGCTTGAATTGCCACAGTGCCAAGTCATTGCGCTACAACAAACTGCGTGACATTGGTTTGACTGACGCGCAAATCAAGGAGAGTTTGCTGTTCACCGGAGAGAAAGTGGGCGATGTGATGACGATCGCCATGACAGCGTCCGATGGCATGGCTTGGTTTGGGGCGCCGCCACCCGATTTGTCGGTGATCGCCCGCGCCAAGTCCATTAATGCCGGCCCTCCTGGTGGCGACTATATCTACACTTACCTGCGCACGTTTTACCGTGACACCAGTCAGCCCACGGGTTGGAACAACTTGGCTTTTCCTAACGCTGGTATGCCCCACGTATTATGGGAGCTTCAAGGCGAAAGAGAGATGACCAAAACCGTGATCCGACCCACGGCGTTGGATGGCACTGATGCAGGCTGGGAACGTTTGACGACGGTTTATGACGCGCAAGGCTACTGGGAATCATCGGTGGAGCCACTGGCCAATTACAAGGGCGCCGCCTCTGAGACGCATAAATTTAAAGCCGTGGATCCACAGCGCGCGGCTCAATATGAAAATCAAGCGGCTGATATTGCGGCATTCATGACGTGGATGGCTGAGCCTGGGCAGCTCAAGCGCAAGCAGATTGGCGTTTGGGTGTTACTCTTTCTAGGTATATTTTTTGTGGTTGCTTGGCGCTTGAACGCAGCCTACTGGAAGCATATCAAGTAAGCCTGTTGGTCTTTTAGCCAGTGCCCGCCAGCACCCGCCTGTGCTGGCGCTGGCTCTTGTTTTTTTTAATGTTGTTTTTGATTTTGGGATGGTACAGCCACCATGATGGTCCTCTACTCTGGCACGACTTGCCCCTTTTCGCATCGCTGTCGTTTTGCGCTATACGAGAAGGACATGGACTTTGAGGTGCAAGATATTGATCTTTACAACAAGCCTGAAGATATCAGTGTCATGAACCCTTATGGCCAAGTGCCCATCCTAGTCGAGCGCGATTTGATTCTTTACGAGTCCAACATCATTAATGAGTACATTGATGAGCGGTTTCCTCATCCGCAATTGATGCCTGCAGATCCGGTGATGCGTGCACGCACCCGCTTATTCTTGTTCAATTTTGAGAAAGAGCTTTTTGTGCATGTGTCCGTGTTAGAGGACAGGACGGCTCGCGCCGATACCAAGCGACTCGACGAGGCCCGCGCGGCCATCCGTGACCGGTTGTCTCAGCTAGCGCCGTTGCTACTCAAAAGCAAATACATGCTGGGCGAAGAGTTTTCGATGCTAGACGTGGCCATGGCCCCACTCTTGTGGCGTTTGGATCACTATGGCGTTGAGTTACCCAAGACAGCGGCTCCGATTCAAAAGTATGGAGAGCGGTTGTTTTCTCGGCCAGCCTACATCGAGGCGTTGACCCCTTCAGAAAAAGTGATGCGTCGCTAGGCTTGATTGCGTCGCTGAGTGAGCCTGATGCCTGAATCTTCTACCAAGCCTTATTTCTTGCGTGCTTTGCATGAATGGTGCACCGACAACGGCTTCACGCCGCATGTGGTGGTGCAGGTAGATGAACACACGCGTGTGCCTGCGAGCTTTGTGCAGGATGGTCAAATCACGCTAAATGTGGGTGAATCAGCGACCAATCATCTTGTCTTGGGTAACGAGTTCATCGAGTTCCAGGCGAGGTTTGGCGGTAAGACCGAATCGATTTGGGTCCCTGTCGGCGCAGTGACAGCAATCTATGCGCGTGAAACAGGAACGGGCATGGGGTTTGAAGTTGAGGCACTGGCCAAACCACAAGAATCACAAGAGCCCCAAGAAGCACAGGAACCACAAGAACCACAAGAACCACAAGAACCATCGGTAATAGATGGACAGTCAATTTCGCTCGTGCCTACAGCACCTACAGTACCTGAAACACCACAAAAGCCCGAAAAACCTGAAAGTACCTCTAAAAAACCTCAACTCAAGATCGTCAAATAAACCAATCCGTTTTTTCTTTTACAATACGGATCGTTTTCTGTTTTGATACCCATCAAAACAACCCGTGCCGGTGTAGCTCAGTTGGTAGAGCAGCGCACTTGTAATGCGAAGGTCGAGGGTTCGACTCCTTTCACCGGCACCAAATACCTGTTAAGAATCTTACAGTAAGCCTTTGATTTATAAAGGTTATTGCAAGATTCTTAACCTATAAAGATGGGGAACAAACAACCGTTTTTTCCCCATTGCTCCCTAGCAATACCTCTATCAATTCCCCAAGATATTCCCCATAATTTCCCCATAGGGAGAAATATCATGGCATCTTTTGAGAAAAGAGGTAGTTCAGTCCGAGCAATCGTTAAGTTTCCTGATGGTAAAAGATCAGCAACTTTTGATACCTTGACCGAGGCTCGCGCCTGGGCCACAAACCTTGAACGACAAAAGCAACAAGGCGCTCTCAAAAACGCCAAGGTGCGCATTGTTGAAGATCTGATACTTGACTACCTGCCTAGAGCTGAAATGACTGACTCGGGCAGATGGAACAAACTTAGGCTGACGAACTTTTGTAGCAATACCTTAGCAAAGGTATCTCTTGATGAGCTAACACCACACCATGTCAATGAATGGATTGCTGAACGTCTCGAGCAAGTCAAGGCTGGCACTGTCAATCGTGAATTAAATTTATGGCGAAGTGTCTTCACGCACGGTGTCCAAACACGCAAATGGCTAAACAGCAACCCTTGCAAAGACGCCATCAAACCACCTGCTGGTGCACGCCGAGATCGGCCGTTATTAACATCGGCAGAAATAGATTCTATTGCGATAGCCACGGGTTACAACAAAGAATCTGGCCTTCGCACTAAAACCTCACGCGTTGGCGCTTGTTTCTTTTTAGCCATGGAAACCGCGTTGCGATCGGGCGAGATGTTGCGCATACGGCCAAAGGATTACAACCGCAAAGATAGAACACTGTACATACATGCACTCGAAAAAGGTGGTCGTAAAGGCACCATGAGTGGCACGCGACAGGCTTCTAGATGGGTGCCATTGACTAGCCGGGCTGTCGAAATTCTGGACCAACTGCTAGTCACCATGCCTCAAGATCAACAAGCGCAACCAAACTTCTCAATGCCACCCTACCTTGTCGGGATGGTTGATAGTCAGCGCGACGCGCTATGGCGCAAGGCACGTAACCGCTCGGGCGTTGAAGACCTGCGTTTTCATGATCTGAAACACGAGGCAGCGACGCGCTTGGCCAAATTCATTGATGTCATTGCACTGTCGCACGCCATTGGCACCAAAGATCTGAAGCTCTTAAGAGA
>Ga0163216_100604_pt1 | contig 47320 bp, 47 predicted proteins | sample SynspAceP_FD_167610 | JGI IMG/M metagenome (GOLD analysis project Ga0163216, IMG submission 167610) | Saline lake microbial communities from Ace Lake in Antarctica - Synechococcus sp. Ace-P (Illumina Assembly) | ecosystem: Environmental > Aquatic > Non-marine Saline and Alkaline > Saline ...
CTCCCCGACCGGGACTTTCACCCGGCGATTCAATCGCCTTCACAGGCGCACTAGCAGCGTCTCTCTGAGACGCTGAAAATTGCGAGTCTCAGAGAGACTCGCCTACGTGAGGTTCTGCCGAACCTTTGTCCTCCGATGTACTTAAACTCCCTCGGCAGATCGCTGGCACAGTTCAGCGAGTTCCTTCAAATCGTTTTTGTATTCGGCTTGGTCGGCGACGTTCCGCGTCGCCCCCGGATCTTTTTGAAAGTCGATCAATTCAACTGCGTCGAGTGTGCCGGTTTTGATTTCCCGCCACTGCGTGTAACGATAACGCTGCGTCCGAACGCTAGTACCGAGTATCAATTTGCCTCGAATTGATTTTTTGTACTGGCTGAACGCGGCGTCTTTCCACTTCATCGTCGGCTCCGTCAACACCTTGCGGAAACTCGTGCCTTGGCAGTGCTCGGGAACTTCCAATCCGCTCAGCTCGCAGAGCGTCGGATACAAATCCACCAATTCCGTCAAGGCATCGGTTTGCTGAGCACCCTCGACACCGGGGGCCGAAACGATCAACGGAACTCGCGTCGCGATCTCGTAGTTGGTGTGCTTGCACCAATCACCGAAATCGCCCACGTACCAACCATGATCTCCCCACAACACTACGATCGTGTTGTCACGAATCGCCAAACGGTCCAAGCCCGCGATGAGTTTGCCCACCTGGGCATCGGTGTAGCTGGTCGCGGCGCGATAGCCGTGAATCAATTCCAGCGTCTTGGCGTCGTCCAAGAACTTCACGTCACGCGGGATGTCGGGATAGTTCTTCAGCTCGCCCCATCCCGACCCCGAGTAGGACACGCCATCGATCACATCCCGGCGAACGGGGATCTTGATTTCGTCTCGATCGTACATGTCCCAGTACTTGCCCGGTGCGTTAAAGGGCAGGTGTGGTTTGACGAACCCGACGGCTAGGAAGAACGGTTTCTCGCCCGTCGATAATTTTTCCATCATCGTGATCGCTCGGTCCGCGTTGTGACCGTCCGAGTAGGCATCGTCGGCCACATCGCCGCCGTTTTCTGTCGACGGCCCGTGTTTGAGCTTGGGGTTGCCGGGATGGGCAACACGTTTGCCCCGGGCCGTATTTAAGTAACCTTTTCCTTTCGCTTTGTCACGCGGAGCCAGGTCGTCGGCGCGAACGCTCCAGCCCTGAGGGTCATCACTGGGTGAATGATAAACCTTCCCGATGAACGTGGTCTCGTAGCCGGACTGACGAAAGTGCTGTGGCAGCGACAACACGTCCGGCATCTTCGTGCGCATCAGTGTTCGGTAGTCCCAACAACCGGTCGTTTCGGGCCGACAACCGCTCAGCAAACTCGCCCGCGAAGCGCCGCATACGGCGACCTGACAGTAGGCCCGATCGAATCGCACACCCGACGCCGCCAACGCATCCATGTGCGGTGTCTTCATGTAAGATTGGCCATAACAATTCAGCTCCGGTCGCAGATCATCCACGGCAATCATCAACACATTGGACCGCCGATTCGGCGGATCTGCGGACACCGTCGAAGAAGGAACGAAAAACGGCAACGCGACCAAAGCAAGCGAAAGCAAAAGGAGTCGAGGCATCTTGTTGACCGAAAAGAGGAGAGGGAGCGAACACGAATGATAACTTAACTTCGTTCGGACGGGTGCCTTGATGGATGATTTGTGTGACGGTTCGTTCAACGGTATATTGGAACGGTCGTGAAAAGCAGTCATTCTCATTGATCGATTTGGACTCATTTGAATGGCACTAGCCAAATTTCAAATCCTCGGTCATGACTCGCCAATATGAAAAATCCAGTCCCACGTCGTGACGCCTTGGTTTTGTTGACCCTCGGCGTGATGGCATCCCACGACGACTCCATTGCCGCAGCGAAGGAACTGTCCGACGATCAATCGACACACGACGAAGCCTTGCATGAGGTGAAGGTCCATCGAAGTGCCATCGCGATGCAAGAAGATGAGTCGCTGACCGGGGGTGTCTACGTACGCACTCTCGGGTATCGGGTCGCGGGCGATGGTGGGGATGCGACCTATTTCATTCTCTCACGTAAACCGCAACCGGAATCAGAACCGGACGTTGCCACAATCCGGTTGAGTAATGACCTGCACGCCCAACTTCTGCCCGGCGTTTGTGTCAATTATCGAATGTTCGGTGCGGTCGGCGACGGTGTCAACGATGATGGCGTCCAGATCAAACGGGCGCATCAGTTCGCGAGCGATCATGGGTTGCCGGTTGTTCAGCGTGATGGTGAATTTTGGATCAAGCAAACCAAAGAGATTCCCATTACGACGAACGTGCAATGGGGAAACGCTCTTTTCCATATCGACGAGTCGCACAACGAGAAACGAAAATCGCGTTTCGTTATCCGCAGCCGACATTCACCCGAAGCGATCGAATTGACCGCCGAGATGAAGAAAGCTTTGTTGGAACGTCTCCAACCTGGAGTGCAGATCATCCCAGAATTAGCGTCCTACCACAATTGCTTAGTCAGTATCGCGGACTCGGGCGACCAGATCGGTTTTCGTGCCGGCAGCCGATACCAAGGCCAATCCTGGGACCGCGAGGAACTGTTTTACGTCGAGGAGGATGGCCGCATCTTGGGCGACATTGCTTGGGAATTCAGCGACTACACAACGCTCACCGCCCGACGCTGCGACGAGAGTTTTTTAATCGTCGACGGCGGCGGGTTCTTTCTGTCCGGTGACAATCCGAGTGATCGTGCTAGCGGGTACTATCAAAACGGATTTCGGATCGAACGAAGTCGGACTCGGATCCAAAACCAATGGGTTGGCTTGGAACCGGGACAACGGGACGTGTCGATGCAACCGCGTTCGGGTTTCTATAGCCTGAGTTCGGTCTACCAGGTCACCTTGGAGAATATCCGGTTGATCCCGTGGGAGCAGAACCGCAGCGACCCGCAGCGAAGAGTCGGCTCGGGCACCTATGGGATTCGCGGCGATCGGATGCTGCGTTGCACGTTTCGCAACCTGACGGCCGAAGGCAGCCTGCTGCACTGGGGAGTTTTCGGTACCAACTTAAATAAAGACTTCCGGATCGAGAACTGTCGTCTGAACCGAGTCGATGTGCATTTTCATTGCTGGAATCTGACGATCCAAGATTCCCAGATCGGATTGCGGGGGATTTCCATCACCGGTGGCGGCGATTTGATCATTCAAAACACCGTCCAACATGGCAACACGTTCGTGAACTTTCGTCGCGATTTTGGGGCCAAGTGGGATGGGAATATTCGAATCCAGAACTGCACGCTGGTGCCCGCTCGCGAATCGTCCGTTGCCATTTTGAGCAGCAGTCCGTCCGCATTCGAATACGGCTACCCGATCGGTTGCGGGCGAACAATCGATATTGAGAACTTTCAATTCGATTTCAGGAACGTTCCGGAATCCACTGCAACGGCTTGGCTGATGAAGATCGCCTCGTTCGCGAAGGCGGGAGAAGATTCGCGACACTTTTTCCCTCAACAACTATCCGCTCGCAACGTCACCGTCCGTGGCCGTCGCCAGGGGATTCGGTTGGTGCATGTTGTCGACCCCGCTCACTACCAACTTGAAAAAGACGGTGGTTATGATGAGGTTCAATTGACGCCCAACTGCCAGATGAATTTCGAGAACATTGAGTTGGAGCAGATCTCGCCTTCGGCGTCCGACGACCCGGCGTCGACACATTTGCGGATCGGCGATGGGAAAGGCACTCGTGAGTACCCCGACGACCGGGGGATTTTCGCCCATGTTCGGATCACGAACTGTCATCACTTGTCCACGTATTTAGGAAACAGTGTCGCAAGCATGACGATAACGGATTGCCTGATTGATCGTTTCACCGCCATGGCCGACGAACCGTTACGCGGTCGTTTGAGTTTTGAAAACTGCCAGTTTGCACCCCGTGTCCGATCGGCCACCGAGGCGATCTACCAATTGGAGTCCGTGCTCGGAACCTACCTGACCCATTGCACCGTTCACGCTCCCGAGGTGGATGATTCCATCGAACCGGGGCGAGTTGACTTGATCGACTTTGTCCAAATCAATCGACGGGTTCGCTTTCACCAACTCAACACGACGCTGGGCAATGATATTCTGAAGCATCTGAAGGAGAATCAGGTGGTGCTTCAACCAGGGTTCATTTCCATGCTCAAAGCTCATCATGGTTTGGAAGCAGAGGACGTGCCTGCCGAGGCAACGTAAGTTCGTGTTGACAAATGCTTTTGCATAGCTCGACTCTTTGAGTCGAGTATTGTTGTACTTTTTAGACCCGACTCGGAGAGTCAGGCTACGTGTTCACGCACGACTCACGCTAACCACTTGGCTAAGTTTTCACGCACGAACTCGTCATCATGGAGGTGCGGGTACGCTTGAATCACTCGGTCGATTTCTTGGCATTGTCCCGGCGAGAGAACCTCGTCAGGATTCAAGCACCCGGTGCCGGCCATCAATCCTTGTCGATGAAGGATTTCGTGGAGGCCGGGGATGCATCCGGCGAACCCGTTTGTGGCGTCAAAGAATGCGGCATTGCAATCGGTGATTTCGATGCCTCGTGTCAACAGTTCCGCCGGGATGTCACGCCCGGACTCGATCAGAGCATGAATTTCATCGAGCAACCTGACCGCCGTGCGAGTCCACACACACCAATGTCCGAGCAGACCACCGCGGATGCGAACCGATGTGATCCCCTGATCGCTCGCGATTGAATACTCGGTCAAGAGATCGGCGATGATGTTGTCATCATTGCCGGTGTAAAGCGTGATCGTATCGGACCGACCGGCATCGCAAACCGCTCGCACCACGTCGAGAGTTTGGTACCGGTTGAACGGCGCCATTTTGATCGCGATCACGTTGTCGATCTCCGCGAATTCTCGCCAAAATCGATAGGGTAACACACGCCCGCCGACCGCCGGTTGTAAATAGAAACCGATCAACGGCATGATGTCCGCGACGCGGCGGCAATGGTCAATCAATGGGGGAATATCGGAATCGGCGAGCGCGGCGAGACTCAAGAGACAGGCGTGATAGCCGAACGACTGCGCGAGCTGGGCCTCTTGGATCGCTTGCGCGGTTAGACCGCAAACGCCCGCGACCTTGAACAGTCCGTGCTCATCCGCCGTGCCGTATTTATCCATGACTTCGGATGCCAATTTCAAAACCGGCGCGAGTAATCCGATGGCCGGATTGCGAATCGCGAACTGGGTCGTATGAACCCCCACTGCGATGCCCCCGACGCCCGCGTCGATGTAGTACCGAGTCAATGCGGTTTGGTAACGGGCGTCGAGTCGTCGATCCGCCGTCAACGTTAACGGATGCGCCGGGATGACCATTCCGCGGCGAACGCGATCGAGAAGTTGAGGAGGCAATTCGCTGTGATGCATCAGCTTAAAATGCTCCGTCGGTGACTTCAAAATGAGTGGGTTTGCCCAGCGAACGTCCGTCCGCTTGGAACCAGCCGGCCTGCCACCGGATCAGTTGATCGGCGGTGACCGTGGGGAGGCCGAATAAGTCGAACGCTTTCGAACTATCGCTGAGGTAACACTTACCTTCGGAAGATTCGTTGGAGGTGAAGGTGACTGGTTTATCGAGCAGTTCTCCTAACCGCAACGCAACCGATCGGGTGTCGAGTGTTTCGGGTCCGGTAACGTTCAAGAGATTGGCGGGCGAGGTGCATTGCCCCAAACACAGCAACGCGAAACGGTTCGCGTCCCCCTGCCAAATCATATTGAAAGCGGGGGCGCTCCCATCGACAGGTTGATGATTCCAAACCGAGTGAGCGATGTCATGCAGGACTCCGTAGCGCAGATCAATCGCATAGTTCAATCGAAACAAGCAGACCGGTGTTGCGGCGGTAAGGCTGCCGTATTGAAAAACGCGTTCACGCCCTAAACAGGACTGCGCGTATTCACCGACCGGCGCGACCGGGGTCGCTTCGCTCGGCGGACGATCGACCGACGCGAGCGGATAGACGCAGCCCGTCGAGAACGCGACCATGTTGGAATCGCGATAGTGATGCCACGCGTTGGCGGCGGCAACAACGTTGATGGCCCATGTGAGTGGCTCATCGCCTCCGGTTCCGAATTTGCGTCCCGCCATGAAGATCACGTTGCGAGCCAGGGGTAACCGCGAGATCGCGTTCGGGTCCATCAGGTCACACGAGATTGTTTTCACACCGGCGGTTTCGAGCCGCTCGCGAGAACTGGGATCGGAGAACCGGGCGACACCGTAAACGGTCTGTGACGTGCCGGCTTCGGCGATCGCCGCGACGGCGAGTTCACCCAAACTGACTCCCATTTTTCCGGCAATCCCCAGGATCACCAGATCGCCTTGCAAATTCCCCATAAAACGCACCAAATCCGGACTCGGTTTGGCCAGCATCGCATCGAGTTGCGTTTCGTTTTCGATTCGTCGGTCGGTCATACAACCGGGGTCCAGCCGGGTTCGTATTCGCGGCCCCAGAGGGCGCTCGCCGCTTCGCTGCCGACCGGTTTGCCCGTCTTCGGATCCAAGTGGAGCACTTCGTCGGTTCGGAACGCCATGTTCCCTAGATGCGTCAACAACGTGCTGTCGTGCGCGATTTGGATGTCGGTATTGGGCCGTTGGCCGCTGCCAATGCAATCCAAGAAATGAGCCAAGTGAGCCTCATCGCCGGCGGCGCCTGATTTCGTTTCGACCTCTTTGTTGCGTTCATCGAACAGCGTGTATCCGTTACCGAAGATCACCAGACTGCCTTCGGTTCCATGGAAGCTAACGCCGACGGACCCGTCATGCGGACCCATCGATGACCAACTGAGACCTTCCCAAGTGATCGTTTTGGAATCGGGGAAGTCGTAGGTGACCATCATGGTGTCGGGGGTTTGTTGGTCATCATCATGGCGGTACTTCCCGCCACCGGCGGTGACCCGATTGGGATAGGTGACCCGCATTGCCCAACGAGCCAAGTCCAGCATGTGGATGCCGTTGTTGCCCAACTCGCCGTTGCCCCAGTTCCATTTCCAGTGCCAGTTGTAAGGCACAATATTATCGACGAATGGCTGGCGTGGTGCCGGGCCCTGCCAGAGATCCCAATTGAGTGTCGGTGGCACGTCGACGGGTTGCCCGTGACCAATCGAATTGCGTCGATTGTTGTACCAAGTCCGGGCGTAGGCGACGTTCCCGATGCGTCCGGAGTGAATCAATTCGATCGCTTCGATGACCGCGGGCCAACTGCGTCGTTGCGATCCCATCATGACGATTCGGTCATGCTTGCGAGCCGCTTGGATCGCCCACACGCCTTCTTGGGCGGTATGGCTGCACGGTTTTTCAACGTAGACGTGTTTGCCTGCGGCGCATCCCATGATCGTGGCCGGGGCGTGCCAGTGGTTGGGCGCGGCCACCACGATGGCATCGATATCGGGACGCTCAAGTGTCTTGCGGATGTCCTCGTCGATTTCCGGCCGAGTACCGGATCGTTCCGTCACCATGGCGGCGGCTTTCTCGGCAGCTTGGCTGTCGACGTCGCAGATGGCTGCGACCTCCGCAGCCGGGTTGGCGATGAAGCCCTTGGCGAGCGCCGACCCTCGGTTGTTCACACCGATGATCGCAATGCGTACCGGATCCTGTTTTCCCGATGTCGGGTCGGGTTTGGGATCGACGTTCTCGGCGGAAGCGGATGGGTGCAGCAGGGCGAGACTGGACGCCGCACCGGCTTGCAGAAACAAACGTCGGTCGCGGAGGAGGTTGGCTTTCATGGTGGATCCTTCTTGCGGGGTGGGGCTCGCGGTCTGTTGATTTACAAGCACAATGCGCAAGCGAGGGATACGAAGTGTGCATTCGCTAGCGCCTCGGACTTGGATTGTCGCGTTGTTCTCGTGAAAACGATTAAATCAATCGGCCGGTCGCGGTGGGAGTGAGCGAATGGCCAGAAATCAAACGACTCGTCAATGTATCAAATTTTTCCGCCGGTTACACCATGAATTCGTTGTAAACGGAAAGCGAACGGTGAAAACGAGTTCATGGATGGTTCGGTTAGACGAGGAATCGAAATCGCTAGTGGCATCGGTAGCCGAACTTCGTCAGATCAGTGTCAGCGATGACGTCCGTTGGATTGTCCCCGGCCAAGCGAAACGGGAACTCGCGGCGGTTGAGTCGCAAACGATCGCAATGGCGGCGGCGGACGAGCAGTTGCAGTCAACGTTCGTGTTTTTCTGGACCGTTCGTTGATGATCGCGCCGCATGCCGTCGAGTTCAGATCGGGCATCAAAGTAATCGGTACGTGCCCGGTTCAATTCCCGATACCGTTCGACGTCTCCTTCGTGGGTCGTGATACCGCCTTGGTACAACCACACGCGGGGCACGTCGGCGAACGAGGTGCCGAAGTCGGTGCAGTGCAGTCTAACCTGGAAGCGTCCGTCAACTCGATTTGTACTCATGATTGAGGGTCGTTCTCATGTGCGTCGAATCGTGGCGTCGGAGAGATGAGCGGTAGCTTGTCTCAACTGTTTCCAAATTTCTCCCACCCGAGGAACGTGAACCATGGCCATGCCCACTCCCGATTCGATTCGTAACCTTTGTTTTTGTGGCCAGACTGGATCAGGGAAGACCACGTTGGTCGAGCGATTGCTATTCGAGTCCGGCGAAATCAGCCGGCAGGGCAACGTCGAAGACGGCAATACGGTCAGTGACTACAGTGACGAGGAACGCCGCTACCGTCATTCACTGCAACCGAGCATCGTCCACTTCGATCACGAAGTGCTTCACGTCAACGTCATCGACACGCCCGGCATGTCGGATTTCATCGGTCATGCGATCGCCTGTTTCCCCGCCGTCGAATCCGTCGTCGTCGTCATCGATGCGGCCAAGGGCATCGAGAGCGAAACAAGTCGTTTGATGCAGGTGGCCGCCGATCGCAAACTGCCACGGATGTTCCTGATCAACAAGATTGATCTGCCCGATGTCGATTTGGGAGCACTCGTCCATGATCTGCGTGAAACGTTCGGTGAGATCTGTTTGCCGATCAACATGCCGACTCCCGACCGCAGTGACGTGATCGATATTTTCGAAACGGACGCACACGATGCCACCGCGTTCAGTTCCGCCAAAGTTGCCCACACGCGAATCGTCGAACAGGTCGTCGAGGTAGACGATCAACTCACCGAAAACTATCTCGAAGAGGGAGCCGAGAGACTCGATCCGAAACGACTCCACGAGGCGTTTGAAAAAGCACTCTGCGAAGGGCACCTCGTGCCGATCGTATTCGCCTCCGCGATCACCGGCAGCGGCATCGGGCACCTGTTGCATGTGACCGCATCGTTATTGCCGAGTCCGCTCGAAGGCAACCCGCGTCCGTTCGTCCGTGGCGACGATCCGCTGCCAACCCAGTTCGATCCAGACAAACCGACGATCGCTCATGTCTTTCGCGTCGCGACAGATCCGCACATTGGCAAACTCGGTATCTTCCGCGTTCATCAGGGATGCGTCCGCAGTCGTACCGAGCGGTACATGGGTGACATCACCGGTGACCTTTCGGGAAAACGGGGCCGTATCCAAGACACGCCAATGGTCAACGACATGTGTTTGATTCGGGCGATCGCGCCGCTGCGCGAATTGCAACTACGCAACCGATTTGAAGAGCATCACAGCGGGATCAGGCGCCTTCACGCTGGCACTATTCGCACGACGAACCGGCGCCACCGATGGTTCAACAGGAAGTCATCGCCGCGTACCAACCGCACGATCACGGCGATTGAATCGGATGGATTCCTTCGCACATTCGGCAAAACCTCAGGTAGGCGAGATCTCTCTGGAAATCGTAAATTCCAGCGTCTCGGAGAGACGCTGCGACTTAGTTCCACCGAATCACTCGCGACGTGTGCCGAGCGGCAACGAGACATTAAAACGCGTTGAACGGTAGTGGATGAGGCAATGAGTCCATTGACTGTGGGACTCGTTGCCTCGTCCACTACGCGAAAGATTGTTTCGCTGTCGCTTTACTTGGAGGATGAAATTCAAAACTGTGGAAAAATTACGCGGCCCGTCGAACCCGGGATTCGCTGTTTTTACTCGACGACCATTTGCCGTTTTCCTGACGCAAAATAACGGAGCCTTGGTGCGTGACTTTGCCCAGGTAAGTGGCCAATTCTTCGGTCGCCGATTCGCCCGCTTGCGAGTCGATCAGGACGACATCAATCATACCGAAACGGTGAGCGACGTTGACCAATCCGCGTCCGATCGGTTCGGGGATAATCACCGGACGGATCGCCAACCCGGCGAGTTGTCTGTGGTAGTCGCGCATCGTCAACTCGCTACCGCCGAGTTCAAACTCATCGATCACGATCACCTTGAGGTTTCCCGGTTGAACTCCCGATTGGGTGAGCATCGTCAGGATCGCGGGCATGCGTGACCCGTCACCAACTCCGATCTCCAGCACGCTGCTCGGTTGGGCAGCGGCGATCAATTTCAGTAACCCGTCGTGTTCGCTGCGCGACAACATGGACAACACGCCGCGTCGAGGCGGTTCTATCTTTGCAACAGGCATCGCCTCGATTTTTGACACGGGTGTCGTCATTCCCCGAGTTGCAACAACGTTCGGTCGCGACGTTTTCGATGGTTCAGGTAAACCTGTCGGCCGCGCCGGTTGCGGTTGTTCGGTTTGCGATTGATTCCGCGCCGCCGCGTCGACTTCCACAGGGCGTCCGCAAAGTGAATTCCAGATATTCTTCAATGACATTACGGTCTCACCCTGACTTGTCGCGCAAAACGGACGTACCAACCCAGGGGCGATTCCGATTGAAAGCGTCCCTGACTACCCGTTCTTTCGGAATATTCGAACCCGGGACTCAAACCCGTTGACCGAGGGTCCGTTTGGGCAAGATTGGTAAACTCCCCGAGTCGGATTGTGAACTAGGTTTCAGCGATCGAACCCTCTTTTTTCGGCGTTACCGAACCGGCATGAAACTCCCCAAACCTTCTCACCTGTATCGCGACAGTATCGATCTGGCGCCGAGCGGCATTGAACGTTGCGAACCCCGGTTGGCATTATCGGCCAGCCTGATGGGGGCATGGTTGGCACCGTTAGCGGATCCGTTTTCGGACTCATCCGGCGATTTTGATTCGCCTGTGGGTCAGGATTTCCTGCCGCCGTGTCCAGCCGTCCCGGTTGGAATCGACGGCATCGATTCTCTTGCGGGATGGCTGACGGGGGCGTCTCCAGGCGACATTCCGCTGACGCTCGCACCCGCCGTTTTACAGCCCGTGTTTGACTCGCCGACGTGGAACGAGTCGTTGAACGAGACGTTGAACCATCTCGATGCCGCGTTCGCCCAGTCATCGCTGAATTCCGGCAACGGCGGCGGCAGCTCCTTGCTCGAACAATCCGCTCGCATTGGCGAAAGCACCGGATTCAATGGCCAACCGAAAATCGACGGCAGTGGCCAAACGATCGCAGTGATCGATACAGGAATCGCCTACGACCACCACGCGTTCGGCTCCGGATTCGGTACAGGGCAACGCGTCGTCGGAGGATGGGATTTCGCCGAAAACGATGCCGACCCGTATGACGATGCTCCGGCGGGTTACCACGGTTCGCACGTCGCCGGTCTCGCCAGTGGCATGACGACGACAATCAACGGGGATACTTTTCGCGGCGTCGCACCGGGCGCGGACCTGGTCGCGCTGCGTGTGTTTGACGATGCCGGCAGCGGGAATTTGGGATGGATCGAACAGGCCCTGCGATGGGTCCACGACAACCAAGACACGTTCGAGTCGCCCCTCACCACGGTCAACCTGTCGCTCGGGGCGGAACTCAACGACGCCAACCGAGACGGCGCGATGGCGATGCTCGAAGACGAATTGCAGATGCTCTACGAGGACGACATTCTCGTGTTCGCGGCAGCGGGAAATTCGCAAGCGACACTCGATCCCGCTGCGGATGATTTGATGTATCCGGCGTCGAGTTCGTGGGTATCCGCAGTCGGGTCAATTGACACGCACGGCAACCTCAGCGGTTTCTCGCAGCGGGCCGACGGCATCTACGCAGCCGAGGGTCAACAATTACTCAGCAGTGTTCCCGAGCACGTTCGCGGGTACGACGGCTATGTCAACGATTACGCCTCCCTCAGCGGCACGAGCATGGCCAGCCCGCAGGTCGCGGCGGCCTCGATGTTGGTTCGCCAAGCGATGCAAGCGGCCGGTTTGGAACCGACCTCCGCGTCGATCTTGCAACGACTCGAATCCACCTCGATCGCGCACACGGATCCATCGACCGGTGTGGTCTACCGGACACTCGACCTCGAGGCCGCGGTCGACTTTGCGAATCTCAACGGCGGCGACCCAGCTCCCGAACTCGAATCGCCCAACACGCCCTCTCCTCCCGCCCCGATCGGTGGCTACGTCGCCGGTGAGAGTTCCGACCGGATCGAATTGGATCTACGAAACCTCATTGCGAATTCCAACGCATCCACATCATCGGGCTCCTCCGAGAATGGCGAGTTATGGTTGAGCCACGGTGAATCGCGATTCCGCGTCGAAGGCGATTCGTCGAGCAATTCTCCGATCATCATTGATGCCGGCGGAGGAGGCGATGTGCTCCACATCCTCGGTTCGGCGGGCTCGGAACAGTTGACGCTACGTCCACTCAGTGGCAGTAACGCCGGACACTCGCAACTCGTCTTTCCCGGTGGCGTCATCGAGCTGCGTGGATTTGAACATGTGAGTTTCGTCGGCGGTGGAGGAGCCGATCGCGCGACGATGTACGATTCCGGAGGCGATGATGAACTGCGAACCAACGACGGTTCGACCGAATTCAGCGGCCGCGGTTTCGAATTCGAACTCGACGACGTCGACAAAGTATTCGTTTATGCGACCGCTGGCGGCGAAGATGTCGCCCATCTCAACGATACCGTCCACAACGATCAACTCGTCATTCGTCCCCAGTTTTCATCACTTCGCGGGGGTGATGAATTCCGTGCCGCTTTCGGTTTTGAACGCGTGTTCGCGTACGCCGATGCGGGCGGCCACGACACCGCCGACCTCGGCGACAGTGCGGGCAACGACGTGATGTCGATCGGCCAAGACCGGTCCTTAATCAGCGGCGTGGGGTACCGCGCCAGTGCCACCGGATTTGAAAACGTCGTCGCCTCGGCATCGCGTGGCGGTGAAGATACCGTGAGAATCTATGTCGATGATCCAGGCGGAACCTGGCACACTAGCGAATCGCTGACCCAGTGGAACGGCGCGGATGGAAAAACGCGGGTCGCACGCGGATTCGAACATAGCGAAGCGTTCGAAAGGTTCGATGAAGTCTACGCCGCATCGCAATCCAACCTCCTCGCGAGCATCGCTCCTCAATCGATCGACGACCTGCAACGTGACGGCGAGAGGCACCGGCGTGACCTGCAAAGAATGTTTGAAGACTACATTTAATTCTGGATTTCATTGACCAAGACACTGCTTCGACACGCCGTCCCATCATTCGTTCTCCCGACCGAGTGAAACTGCCGCGAACTCAGGCAAGACCGGTGATCCCTGTCGGTCAATCCCCACTGCCCTGTTCGTCGTCGTGCGAAGCCTCACCAGATTTCACTTGATACGGAGTTTCACCAATCTCGTTGGACACGGGAGTCATGCCTTGAAAACCTACGGCGCACGCTGCCGCCGGATGAACCACTATTCTTGGGATTGGGGTAACGTCCATTTTGTAAACGCAAACATCTTCTCCGGCAACGTTTGGCATGGCGAGGCGGACGCCGATAGAATCTCGCATGATCCGCCGTTTGCTCGCGACTTTCTCGTCGCCGATCTGCAGAAGCATGTCGGCGACTCGGGCCGTCCCGTCGTTCTGGTGAAACACTTTCGTCCCGTCGACGAAAACTGGTGGACCCCTATCGCGGCCGATAGGTTCCAAAAACTGCTTCAGGACTACAACGTGATTACGATCCTGGTCGGCCACCAGGGCGGTGTTGTGAATAACCAATAGAGAGGCATCCATTGGATCAGCAGTAACTGTGAGTTGACTGTTTTGCGTGTCCAAGACGGAACGTTCTCGGCTGCCGTAAGGCTTGCTTCGCATCGCTTCGGATCGACAACAACGAGACCGAGAACGAACTTCGACGACTAACGATTGGCCGTCAGAAGTGGTTATTCGATCGCTCGTAACCATCTGGACCTCTGAGCGTAAGTGGACGATGTGCTGCGTCAACTTGCAGCCGGTTCGACGGACTACGAGTCATTGCTTCCGGATGTCTTGCGCAAAGCCCATCCCGAATCGGTCCGTCAATATCGCGATGCGAAAAAGAGGTCGCGTCGTCTGACGAGATTCAATGACCAAAAGGCTGTTGAGCAAGCGTTTCAGGAACGTCGGCAAGTGTCAGTGTTGTCGTAACAGTGAAATGAAAAACCGAGTTGGCACCATGACAAATGACACCTCTCCAGAAGCCAATTAACACCGGAACTTTTCACCAGGGGAACGGTTAGATCGTTAGGTATCCACCACTCCCCACCGTTAGATAGGTAAAACGAAGATGTGTGTAAAATGGATGAATTGGTTGTTGGTCATGAGTATTGCGTTGATGCTCGCCCCGAGCGTTTCGGCGGATCCTCCCGAGCGAGAAAGCCGCAAAGCGGAGCGTGGCGAACGAGATGGCGGTGAACGCCAAGATCGTGAGCGGAAACGCGGCGATCGCGATTCGGGCGATCGCGGGCCAGAACGGGGTGGTCCTCCGCCACGAGGTGATTTCCAGCGAGGCGGGCCTGGTGGCGTGGAGCCTGCTCGCATGATGCGAATGCTACCGATCTTTGCCACGATCGATACGGATCGCGACGGTGCGTTGTCATCCGACGAGATCGAAAATGCAACCAAGTCGCTGGGAAAACTCGACAAGAACAAGGACGGTAAGCTCGACATGAGCGAACTGCGTCCTGATTTTGACCGCCGTCCAGGTCCGCCACCGCGTGAAGGTGAACGGGGACCACGTGAAGGTGACCGGGGACCGCGCGAAGGCGACCGGGGACCGCGCGAAGGTGAACGGGGACCGCGCGAAGGTGAACGGGGACCGCGTGAAGGCGACCGGGGACCGCGCGAAGGTGAACGGGGACCGCGCGAAGGTGAACGGGGACCGCGCGAAGGTGAGCGGGGACCGCGTGAAGGTGAACGGGGACCGCGCGAAGGTGAGCGGGGACCGCGCGAAGGTGAGCGGGGACCGCGTGAACGTGGCGGTGATGCATCGATGCTGGATCGGTTATTGCAACTTGATCAAGACGACGATGGTGAGCTATCCAAAGACGAGTTGGCTAAGTTGCCCGAACGTGGACGGCGATTGTTGGAGTCTGCTGATCAGGACGACGATGGGGCATTGTCGAAAGACGAACTTAAAAAGATGCGCGAGCGTGGCGAGCAAATGCGACGCAGACGTGGCCAGTCAGACCAGTAGCTTTCGCATCGCCTACGCAGCTTGAGGGATCTTCCGACCTTGGAGTTGGTAGACGTAGCGAAGGACTTCGGCGACGGCTTGGTATTGATCCGCCGGGATTTCTTGGCCTACTTCGACGTTCTTGTAAAGGAACTGGGCGAGCGGTTTCCGCTCGACCACGGGGATCCCGTTCTCTAATGCCACACGGCGAATCTTTTGGGCGACCAACCCGGCCCCCTTGGCCACGATCATCGGGGCGGGCATGGTCGTCGGATCGTACTTGATCGCGATCGCCAGTTCGGTCGGATTGCTGACGACGACGTCCGCCGTCGGCACGTCGTTACTGGCCCGATTCATTGCCAATTGCCGGGCGACTTGACGACGTCTCGCGGCCACCTGCGGATCGCCCTCGGTGTCCTTCATTTCGTCGCGTAACTCTTGGTCGGTCATCATCATGTCCTGCTCATTTTTCCATTTCTGGAACGCCCATTCGAGTATCGCTAAAACGAACAAACCCACACCGATCCATAAACAAACACCGAAGAGGGTTTGGAATATGGCGGAGGCGATTTGCGGGACCGACATCGTGGCCATCGCCCACACGGTGTCTTGATAAGACCGCAACGCAAAATAGGCGACCGCCGCGATCAAACCGACCTTAAACATACCAAACAGCAATCGCATCAAACCGCGAACCGAGAGGATCCGTTTGGCACCCGACAGAGGGCTGATGTTGCTGAGTTTGGGCATCAGTTTGTCAGGCGCGAGCATCAACCCGGCTTGAGTGACGTTGATCACGATGGCACCGAAAAACATCAGCAACAAAATCGGTACTGTCGCAATCGCGAGCCGGGTGCACAGTCGGAACAGTTCGTTGCTCGCATCCTGAGGCGTGTAGGCGATCAATCGTGAGTTCGAAAGTGCTGCCTCGATTCCGCCGGCCATGATCCCGGATGCCTTGGAACCGAAAACGTACATGGCGGCCAATGCGGCGAGTAACAACGTCGCCGACGTCAGGTCTTGGCTCTTGGCGACCTGGCCTTTTTCGCGTGCCTGCTGGCGTTTCCGCTCAGTGGCAAAGTGTTTTTTATCTCCATCAGACATGACATCAGCCTCCCGGTGTCCAAATCATGGAAAGCCGTTCGACGTTGATCGCCAACTCGTCTTGGAATACCCAGGCCACCGAACCGATGGTCATCGCGGTCACGACCAACAGCGCCAGCGAGTTGATACCGAACCCGATCGCGAGCACGTTGATTTGCGGCATCGTGCGGCTGATCAATCCGGTCACCAAATTGCTCAGCAGCAACGCCGCGACGACCGGTGCCGAAACGCGCACACCGGATGCGAGGGCGCCGCTCATGCAATCGATCACCGATTGCATGATCGAATCATGGAACACCACGTTGCCCGGAGGAACGTATTCAAAGCTCTCCACGAGTAGACTGAGCACGACGCGGTGACCGCCCCCGAGCAACATCACCGCGGTGACCAACATGCCGACCATCCGGGCCAGCGCCGGCATACTGCTCTGCGTGGTCGGGTCGACGCTATCGCCGAGGTTCATGCCCCCGGTGCTCGTGATCGCTTCGCCGGCGAGTTGTAAACCGGTGATCACGATCTGCACCGTCCCCCCGATCAACATGCCGATCATCGCCTCCCGGGCGACCGCGATCGCGAGGTCCGGTAAATGACTCAGGTCCGGCAGATCTTGCATCCCCGGTCGATCCGCGATCGTGGGCAACAGCAGCGCCGTCATCATCAACGCGAGCAACGCCTTGACCCGCCGCGGGACGCCCGCACCGATCGCGGGCATGGCCATCAACAGCATCCCCAATCGAGTCAACACGAGAACGCCGACGACGAGGTGCGTCATCAACCAATCGACGAGTTCCGGCATCTCACAAACCGCCCGCGTTCTCGAACACTTTGCGAGTGAAGTCCACCATTTTGTTCATTAGCCATGGCATGCAGACGACCATCACGGCGACCAGGGCGAGGATCTTCGGCACGAATGATACCGTTTGGTCTTGGATCTGAGTGAGTGCTTGGATCAATCCAATCACCAATCCCGATACCATCCCCACCAACAGCATCGGCGTGGCGAGGATGATCGCGACAATCATGGCTTCGCGAACAAGGTCAACGGCGGAGGAGGGTTCGAGCATGGATTTGGCTTCGGTAGTGCAGGCTGCTAGTAAAAACTGTTCATCAACATCTCAACGACCAATCGCCATCCGTCGACGAGGACAAACAAAAGGAGCTTGAACGGCAACGAGATCACCGCCGGCGGCAACATCATCATGCCCATCGAAATCGTGACGCTGGCAACGACCAAATCGACAATCAAAAACGGCAAATAGATTTGAAAGCCCATTAAGAATGCGGTCTTCAATTCGCTCAAAATGAACGCGGGCAATAGCACCCGAAGCGGAACTTCGGAAAACGTGCTCGGCAGCGGCGCGTCGGCGTCCATGTAGCTGTAAAACAAATGCACGTCGTCATGATTGCCGGTGGAATCGATTTGTCGTGACATGAATTCACGTACCGGAATCGATCCGGCCTCGTAAGCCTCTTCAAGCGACATCTCGATTTCCGGATCCGTATACGGTTTGATCGCATCGTCATACACCCGCGTCCAAACCGGTGTCATCACAAATAACGTCATGAACATCGCCACACTCGTCATCACCTGGCTGGGCGGGAGCGATTGCAACCCGATCGCCTGACGCAACAACCCGAGCACGATGATGATCCGGACGTAGCACGTCGTCATCAACAGGATCGCCGGAGCGAGGGACAGCACCGTGAGCAGCAACATGATCTGCAAACTGCCGGACATCCCCTCGGGGCTGGTCCAATTCTCCGGCCCGCCGTTGAGAAAATCCAACGGATCACGATCCGCTTTGACAGGTTTGTCTTGTTCGAGCAGTCCGCCGACGCCGACACGACGCGGCGTGCGATCCTCGTCGGACGCCGTTGCGACGTCGCCGGAATCAGCCGCTGTGTCTTGGGCCTCCGCATTGCCGGGCGACAGCGCGATGAGCAAAAACAACAACCCGAGATACAAAACCCGTCGTCCGAGCGGGCGTGCCCCGAGGCAGCAGACGCGTCGAGGAAACAGGTTAGGGAACACGAGTGATTCACCGTCAAAGGAGACGTCGGAAAGCAACGTTGCTCTCAGACTCTAGCGAATCTTCGGCTTTTGGCGAAAGATGTTTTCTCGGGCGAGTTTCACGCCGCCTTCGATGCACGGGATGCCGGCCACAATGCGATCACGTTGGCGAAGATCAACAGCGAGCCGCCGATCATCAAATGCGGCCAACGAACCGACGCGACGAGATGTCTGCAAAAAATCAGCAACAGACCCCGTCGCAACCGCGAACCGCATGAAAATGATCCAAGCGGCACTTTGAATCAAAAGCGGGGACGAAACCACGACGCTGCTAGGCTCAAAATGTTCTTGGATTTCGAGGTTCAGTCCTCGGGCGATTGGGAAGGTGAGCCCCCACAGGAGATTGACCACGATCAGAGCCGTCACCGCCGTGCGACGTTGCGTCCCATTTCCGGTCGCCGATGGTGAGGTTGCTTCGAGAGAACTGGCGGACGATTCGGTGATCGATGGAAGCGGGGGGAAGGATGCTTTGGAAATAAGCACCAGTGGATCAGTTTCTAGTTTCACTCATACCCTTGCTTAGCACCCTTCGCCAACGCGTTTTTAAGAGCACAGGAACTGTCCCGTAATAATTTCCCGATTCCCGTCGTAGCTACGCTCGCCAAGAGCGTCGCCCACCGTCTGGCGACACTCGCTGAGTCAGGAAATTGATTCGGGACAGTTCTTTAGACGGGCTGTTCCGCTAGCCGTCGTGATCGGGAGGAATTAAAGTGGGGAGTTGCCAACCGAACACCTTCCTCCTTTTCCCCACAAAAAGCACACGCCATGTCATCTTCCGTTCACCATCGTTTTTTCATCGCGGCACTTTCCATCGCGAGTATCACCGCTCACGCCAATCTGAGCACAGCGCAGGACGCAACTGCATCCGAAACCATCGACGCCCCGCGTTCGCTCCAGGGCGGTGAGGTGTCGACCCTCTTCGATGGCAAGTCACTCGACCGCTGGCGAGGACGAGACGATTTGTGGTCGGTCGAAGAGGGGGCGATCGTGGGGCGAACGAGCAAGAACAAGCCGCTCACCACGAACACATTCCTGATTCTTGACGACGAAGTCAGCGGCGATTTCGAGTTGACGCTGCAGTTCAAAATCGACGGCGGTAATTCGGGAATCCAATACCACAGCCGGGTCGTCAATGAAGACGAATTTGTCGTCGCGGGTTACCAAGCCGACATTGACGCGGCCAACAATTACGCTGGCATTCTTTACGAAGAGAGAGGCCGAGGCATCCTCGCGCTTCGCGGCAAGAGCGTCGTGATCGCCGAAGACGGTACGAAAACGGAAGAAACGTTCGCCGATTCAGCCGACCTCGCCAAAGGCATTCACCCGGGCCAGTGGAACGATTACCGTATCGTCGTGCGTGGCAATCAACGCGAACACTACATCAACGAGGCTCAAACCATGAACCTCACCGACAACCAAACCGAAAACGCTCGCGATTCCGGCGTGATCGCTTTCCAACTCCACGTCGGACCCGAGATGACGGTCCGTTTTAAGAACGTTACGTTGCGCCAGTGGAAGTAAGGCAGGCGAGTTAAGCAGGTGCGGGTAATTCATTGCGTATAACCCCATTAGCCGTTTGGGCGTTAGTCCCGGTTCAACGTGAGAACCGTGGCTAACGGCGAATACACCGAAACACTTTCCCGAACCTGCTTAATCGGCGTCCATCGGTGGTTCGATCAACCGCACTGAGAGTCGGGGGAGACTGTCTGCGGCATTGAAAATGCCTCACTGATTTGAATCGACTTCCCTCAGGATCGAGGAACGGAGGAGTCCGCATGGGCCTTCTACGATTGCCGTCCGCGCCAGGCGACCTGTTTGCCACGCAGACTGTTGAAAAATGCCCACCACTGAAGTAGTAAAAAAACCGCGATGGCGAACGGATGTAAAATCGCCCCGAGCACACTCTGGCGCAGCTTCCGAGTGGCAACCCAACGCGGCAAATGGCTCAACACGATCGCACCGACGCTGAGCGAGACCGCGGCGATCGTCGCGACGGAGTGACCGTCCTGATTCCCGCGAAACCAACCGTATCCGAGCGTCACGTACGGCAGCAAATTCGCACCGCCCAGCAGCACCGTGAACGGAACCAACAAACGTCGATTCGCGATTCCCTCGCTCGCGTTTTTTAGTAAACCTTGCACGACGGTTCCCGCGCTCGTGTACATTCGGCAGGTCGCCAACGCGGCCCCGTCGACACAGTCGGTCAACATCCCCTGCTCGCGATACTTTTTCGGCAACATCAAACCATCGTGCCGCGAAGCGCGAATCGATTCGTGCGTGCCGCTGCGTTGATACGATTGCCGGTCGGTGATGAACAACTGACCGCAACCCGACGCGTAGGCCGGATGCGTGCTCGCCCGCATTCGCGAAAACGGCAGATAACATAACAAAATGTAGTGCATCATCGGAATCAACATTTTCTCAAACAACGTCCCCGTTTCCTGTTTCGGAAACGCACTGAGCAACGCAATCGGTTCGTCCTTGGCCGGGCCGGATACTCCGTACTGCGCCTTCCGCCGGGTCAGTTGCTGCAGCGCCGTCGGCGTCAATCGCACGTCCGCATCGAGAAACAAAATCAACTCATAGCGGGCTTCGCTGGCGAGTCGAAAACAGGCGTGTTGCTTTCCGTTCCATCCGGTCGGCAACGCGATGCCTTTGACCAAACGAACCCGTGGATCGGCTTGCCCGATCTCGGCAACGATCTCGCCGGTACCGTCGGTCGAACCGTCATCGAGCACGACGACTTCCAACACGACGCCGGTGTTGGCCAGCACCGCGCTGACGCAATTGCCGATTCCGGCGGCCTCATCGCGGGCCGGGATCAACACCGATACCGACGGTTCCTCCTCGTCGGGACTGAGTTCCCCGCCTCGCCAACGAGTGAATAACGCGAGGTTTCCCGCGAACATGATCGCGGCAAGAAACGCGAGCAGCAACGAGACAATGGGCAACACCCAAAACAGCAACGCGTCTATCCAATCAGCCATCTTGCGTCTCTCTGAATTGCTCACCGTGGGCGGGTTGGAATTTGCGAAACGTCAACCACGATTTCACACGACGCCCGAAATCGTAAACACCCGAGGCTCCCTGTTTGCCACGCATTAAATTCTCAAACGGTTCGGACGAACGAGCCTGCACGAGTTCGCCGAGCTTCGTCTGGTTAGTACGCAATCGCGAGGCCAGGTCTACGTGCCATTCTGGTTTCGTCATTGACGGTGTATCGGCGAGTGAAACGATCTCGCCGAACCGGAACAAACATTCCGGTAAACGTTCTTCCCAAAACACATACTCAAGTGACAACGGCACCACGATACCCTCGGACATTCGCGAACAAAGGTGCGACAGTCCGGGCATCAATTCGGCGTCATGGTCGCGCGCGTCGGCAAACCGTCCTTCGGGTGTCAGCCACAACGCCGTGCTCGGGCGGCGAAACAATTCGGCGGTCGTCTTCAGAAACGAAGCGGCGCCCTTGGTCGAATCCATATCAACGCCAAAGAACCCGAGCCGTTCGAGTACCTTGTATCTCTCAAGTGCCGACGCATCGATCGGAGCGTAAATTTGTCGCGGGGCGAACAACCGAAAATTGATGAAATGCGCGATCAACGGATCCCACCACGAGGGATGGTTGCAATAGACAATCAGGGGAACGTCCGCGCGGGCGTCAGCGGCCATCCGTTTCCATGCTTGCCAGCCTTGGTTCTCGACCGCGATCGCGTGGAAATGACGCTTCAAATAGGATTCGAGAAACCGGTGGAATCCGTTTTGAAACCACGCCGAGGGCGGTGCGATCACGTGCCCGATCCGGCCGTCGCGAGTCGTCCCGAACGAGAATCCTGGTCCAACGAATCCGCCGCGATCCATCCGCTCATCAACACCATCGGCATGCCCGGTCCGGGGTGGGCGGCACCGCCAGCGAGATACAGACCGCGGATGTCTTTCCGACGGTTGCCGGGTTTGAACGCGCCCGTGAATTTCCCGTGGCTGGCTAATCCGTAAATCGCACCATTGAGCACGCGGTAACGATTGTGAATGCCTTCGGGAGTCAACGAGTCCTCCGTCACGATCGCATCACGAATGCCGTCCATGCCTGCGGTGCGTTCGAGTTTGTCTAAAATCACCTCGCGGTAATCCGGCAACATCGCTTTCCAATCGTGTCCAGGCCGCAGGTACGGCGTGTGAACGAGAATGTACAATGCCTCACCACCCTCCGGTGCAACGCCTGGTTCGGTTTCGGCCGGAGCACAAACGTATGCCGTCGGATCGGCGGCCGGTTCGCCCTTGCGATAGATCGAATCGAACTCGACCTCGGGGTCTTGGGAAAAGATGAAATTGTGGTGCAGCAACTGCTCGTAACGCCGGTTCAAACCGAGGTACAAGACCACGCCGCTGCACGCCGCCTCGTGACGGTTTTTCTTCTGGAACGTTTTCGAAGCTTCGGTGCCTTTGAGCAACTCGTTGTACGTTCGTACCGAGTCGCAGTTACTCACCACCGCGTCGCAGCGAATCGTTTCGCCACCGGTGGTGGTGACGCCGGTGACTCCCGATGCGTCCGTTTCAATCCGCAAAATATCCGTGCCCGTTCGGATATCGACACCGAGTTCATCGGCCAACCGCGTGAGCGCCTCGGGCACCGAGCGGGTGCCGCCCATCGGATACCAAATACCCTCTTGGGTTTGCATGTGGGCGATCCCACACAGCACCGCAGGCGAGGCATACGGTGACGAGCCGACGTACTGCGTGAAATGGTCCATCATCTGCGACACGCGGTGTTCCGGCACGTGCGAGCGGACGACCGACGCGACACTGCGCCCCATCCGCAACGACATCACGTCTTTCAAAACCGCCGCACTGAACGCACCGCCGACTTCCATCGTGTCGGCCAGCCCACCGATCGAACGCCAAAAGAAAAACCGGTCCGAGACGCCGTGCAATTGCTCACTGACCTCGAGGAATTTTTCGTAGCCCGTTCCTGCAATGTCACTGCCGGTGAACTCGCGGAGGTGCTGTTTCATTTGATCAAGATTGGGGACGAGATCGAGCACCGTGTTCTCGCTCGTCTTCGCCGCCTTGGAACCTTCGAAGAAACAACGCCACTGCGGATCCAAGGGTACGATTTCGAGGTAATCCTCCATGTTCCGGTCGGCTTCCTCGAACACCCGCCGCAGCACGCTGGGCAGTGTCAGGATCGTCGGCCCCATGTCGAACCGGTAGCCCTCGGTGTGAAGAACTGCGGCTTTTCCGCCCAACCAGTCGTTTTTGTCACACAATGTCACGCGGTGCCCTCGGGCCGCGAGCACACACGCCGACGACAATCCGGCTAGCCCGGCACCGACGACGACGACATGCTGCGGGTCGGATGTGGGTGAGGAATTTTGAGTGGGTTCAGGAGCGATCATGTTTGGCGCTATCGGTGGAGGGTGGCGGTGGACGATCCGACGTTGCTTGTTTTAACCCACGCCGGCCCCGCACGGCAGAGGTCAATCGTTTCAATCCTCCGATCCGCTCACGCCACCCGCAGCCGTGGTTCATTTTCAACACACCGGTTAGTAATTCATCATCGCCATGATTAGGCGGCGACAAGTGCGGCGCCCACCGTCCCGAACGCGTCGCGATGACCCGCACCGTCGACATCGCGAGCAGCCCCTCGGGCCCCCGCGTGACACCGAATCCGCTCTCACCCCGACCGCCAAAGGGCAACCGTGGATCCGCCGTCGGCATCACTAAATCGTTCACAACGACGCAACCGACCGATAATTGACCGGCCACCCGAGCGGCGTCTTGCGGCGGCCCGAACACCGACGCGGCCAATCGATAACGACACCCGTTCACCCAATCCACGGCCGCCCGCTCGCTCTCCACCGAGATCAACGACATGACGGGCGCGAACAAATCCGTTTCCAAAATTTCGTGGTCTCGCGGCACGTTTGACAACACCACCGGAGCCATCCGTCCGGAGCGGCGAAGTTCCGCCCCATCGAATCGCTCTACCCGGTCGACCGCCCCCCGATCGATCGCCGACTCGATCGCATCGGCCACCGAACTGCGGGCCGCCGGATGCACGATCACCGACGCAGCGTCACGCAGGCTGTCGATCAACTCGCCGCACCAGGACGGTTCGGATTCATCTTCACCCGCACAATAAAAAATTCGCCGCGGCCCGATGCACGTCGCACCGCTGTTGAACAGCAATCCGAAACGAATCGCCGCGACAACCCGATCGGTATCCGCCCGAGGCAACACGATCACTGCATCGACCCCGGACAACTCCATGATCGCCGGCGTCAATTTCTCCGCTGTTTGCAGCAATACCTTGCGTCCGGTCGACGCGGCACCGGTCAGCACGACCAAATCGACTCCCTCCTCGATCACCTCGATGGCGGCTTCTGCGGAACTGTCGAGCAACCGCAACGCCTCCTCCGGCACGCCCGCACGATGAAACGCGTCGAGCAAGTGGTGCGAGATCGTTTCACAACCGGGAGCCGGTTTCAACAGCACGGAATTCCCCGCCGCGAGCGCCTGGGCGATCTGCACCCCGCTCAAAAAAATCGGATAATTCCACGTCCCGAGAACCAGCACACGCCCCCACGCGACCCGTTGGACTCGGCTCCGCACGCCCCACATCCACACCGGACGTCCGGCCAATCCCACCTTTCGATCGGCGAGTACTCCGCTGCCGTGTCGACCTATCCACCCTAACGCGTCACATAAGGGGATCAATTCCGAAGCCACCGTTTCGATGTCCTCGGTTCGTTGGTCACTGCGGGTTTCAGTGATTAGAGTATCCGCCGTCTGGGCAATTTCATGCCGGGCCGCCGCCACGATCCGACATCGATGCTGGGTCGACCGCATAGCCCAAGCGGACGGTTCGTGATATTTTGTCGCTCGCGTCAATTCGTCCTCGTCAGGTTGGAAAACCGGGTGATATTGAATCCTACCACCCCCGCCCGTCCCAAGTGAGTGCCCGGAACCAATTACTGCCCGGCGTCATCGGACGATCCGCCGCCATGCGAGAGGTCGACCGCGTCACCCGCAAAGTCGCCGCCAGCAACGCGTCGGTCTTGATCCTCGGCGAGACCGGCACCGGCAAAGAACTTGTCGCCTCGGCCGTCCATCAACTCAGCCATCGCAGTGGCGGCCCGTTCGTCAAAGTCAATTGCGGCGCCCTCAGCGAGAGTCTGCTCGAAAGCGAACTGTTCGGTCATGTCCGTGGCTCCTTCACAGGCGCGATCGCCAACCGCGCCGGACGATTCGAGGCCGCCGATGGTGGGTCGATCTTTCTCGACGAGATCAACTCCACCACGATGACCCTCCAAGTCAAATTGTTGCGGGTGCTGCAAGAAAAAGAATTCGAACGCGTCGGCGACACCGCCACCCAACGTACCGACGCACGCGTGATCGCCGCGAGCAACCGTGACCTGATGCGACAGGTCCACAACGAACGGTTCCGCGAGGATCTCTACTGGCGACTCAATGTCGTCCCGATCGAAATCCCCGCACTGCGGCATCGACGCGAAGACATCCCCTCGCTCGTCTCGTTTTTCCTGGATCACTACAACGACGTCAATGACCGCTACGTCACGCACATCGGTCCGGAAGTCATGCTGGCGATGCAAGACTACCACTGGCCCGGCAACGTTCGCGAGTTACAAAACTACATCGAACGCGCCGTCGTGATGAGTGATACCGACGAACTCAGTCTCGAAATCTTACCGGACTGTGTTACGAATCGCTCCAGTGCAGACGCTGGTAAACGACCCTCGTTCATGAACGAACCACCTCGCCTGGCGCCGAGCGAGCAAACGTCCGAAGTCGAGAGGGGAAAAGACGCCGCTGCCGAACCCACCGCCACCAACCCAGCGGCGTATGTCGACCGCATGGACGCCAAAACGTTGACCCGCTACGTCGTCTCCAAGGGACTCGCCGAAGCCGCCGAAGACGAAAACGTTCACGCCAGCGTCGTCGATCAAATCGAAAAAGAACTCATCGCCCAAGTCCTCGCCCTCTGCGGCGGCGTGCAAACCAAAGCCGCGGCCCGGTTGGGCATGAACCGAAACACGCTCTACAAAAAAATCAAACAATACGATCTGGGGTGAACCATCCCGTCTTTATCCCACCGGATCGCCTGAAACGCCCTCGGTGCAAAAACAAAAACTGGATAAGGGCCAGTCCTATCGTTACGCCAGGTCGCGATCTTCGAACAACAGCATCGCCAGCATCCATACCGCGATCACGAACACGACGAGGTAATTAAACACGCCGGCGACATAGATCAATGGCACGGCGGTCCCTGAATCGATTGCCGCCTGGACGTTGAACGAGTTCAAGTTGGGGACAACGACCGCGATCAACCGACCCACAAATCCCACGAGCTCGGTGTTCTCCTTCGCCGACGCGACCAGTGGACTGAGCAGGTTGCCGACCACATAGATCGTGAAGCAAGTAATGAAATTCGCGAGCAGCGGCAGACGAGTTGCCAGGGCGACCGCGACACCGCCGACGGCCATCGTTTGCATGAACGCCAAACCGATCACCGGCAGCGTCGTCATGATTTCCTCATGGCCGACCTGCCACACAGGCGTCTTCTCACTCATCTCGCGGGCATCGTATATCGGTTTGTAACTGAGCACGACAAACAGGACCGCCGACATGATCACAAACAGCACCAACACGCTCAGCATGATCCCCGTGTACTTGCCTAAGATGAACGAGCGGCGACTGACCGGTTTACTTAGCACCGTCAAAGCTGTCCGGCCCTCGATCTCGTCGCTCACCGACGTGCCCGCACTCCAAACGGCGAGCAACATGCCCATCACCATGATCAACGTCACGCCGCTGTCTTTGAGCAATCGGATGTCGTCGCCCATCGTGTAAAAGGGAATGATACCGAACAACAGCACGCCAAAAATACCGAGTGCCAACAGCAACAGATACAACGGTTGGGCCATCTCGTTTTTGGCCGTCGACAACGCCAACGCCCACACACGTGGCGCCGCTTGACGCATCGCCATCAACCCGGTCAACGTCAAAAAGAACATCAAACCGATGAAAACGATCGACGAGGCTTGTGGAACCTGGGGCAGGTTCTTGAACGTGAACACCACACTGGCGGTGTCGATTTCTTGATTGTAAATGTGCAGTTTGCCAGGATCGCCCGGGATCGGTGGTTGCTCGCGGTCTTCGTAACGGTAACGGATCGCCTCGCTGCTGCCCGGGTTCAGCTCCACCGGCGAACGGCTGAATGCGGACGGGTCCCCCGAATCCGCCAAAAAGACTTTTTTATCGCTCTGGATCGTCATTTCGGAGACGTTGCGAAAATTGTACGTGATGTTGGCGGGGGCGAACTCCGGATCATCCGAGGACGAAGGCGAGATTTCCGCAATTTCGATCTGTGTCCCGTCGCCGATCACATTCACGGACGCCACGCTCTGGAGAATCGATTTCGGGTCTTCGACGAACGGCGTGAGCAACAACCCAAAAACCGCGAAAACGCCCGCAGTTCCAAGCAGATAAGGCATCACGCCCTCGGACAACGTCGGCACCCATTCCTTGCGAGTCCGGTGCCACAAACCGTAAACCAACCCGAACCCGAGCCCCAAGCCGATCGTGATCAGAGGCAACAACAACAATTGCCGGTCATCACCACCCTGGGGTAGGTAATTCACGCACAAAATCGCGGAGAAAATCGCTCCGACGACCAGAGACAACCACACGCCCCGACTCGGCGAATCGGCAATCGTTCCCAATCCGGGTACAAACGAAAGCAGGGCCAGAACGCCGAACACGACGATGCAAGCCAACGCTCCCAGCAGCAATCCGATCGAAATCACCCAAATTGGCGTCGCAAACGCGGGCATCCATTGACCCATTTGCCCCAGCAAAAGGAACGAATCCAGGCCAGGGGACAGGGGCAATTCAGCGACAGGAAGGCCAGCGATCATGCTCGGCAACTCTCAACAGGGTACGATTTTCCAAATAAACACGGAGGTGAGGACAGCTACGCAGCCTCCGATGGTTTGGTTTGCGAAAATTTATTCGACCCGCTGCGAATCATCTGCCGCTGGAAGTTCACGACGCTTTTGCGGCCAAACCGAAGGCTCGCCTGCAGCGTCACACCGCAGCCGTCTTCGGTCGTACGTCGACGTATCGCATCCCAGCTCGGCCGGCGGCGTCGAAACCGAGTGGGGAGTCTTCGAACACCAAACATCGCGACGGTTTGACGCCGATCAGCCGAGCGGCGAGCAGAAACGCGTCCGGCTCGGGTTTGTGCAATTCGGTGTCTTCACTCGTGACAACGGCGCCAAACCATTCGCGAATTCGGATCAGTTGCAATTGCTGCTCGATGATCGGCCGCGTCCCGCCGCTGGCCACCGCCATCGGCAATCGTCCACGATGCCGATCGGCACACTCGCAGACGAGTTCGAGCGGTCGCAGTTCACCGATCAAATCCGCAAACGCGGCCTCCTTGACTTCCGCAGTCGAGTCGACATCGACGCTCACGTTCTGTTCCTCGCAAAGCAACGCAATGATCTTTTCGGTCGGCATCCCGCCCATCGAATAAAAACGCTCCTCGGTGAACTCGATACCCCGCGCCGACATCGTCTCACGCCAGGCACGAAAATGCAGCGGCATGGAATTCGTCAACGTGCCATCGCAATCGAAAATCAAACCATCAAAGTGCTCGGCTAAATCGTCCCGCCACCATTGTGCGTCATTGAATTCAGTCAAGCCTTTATCCCAACCTTCATCTCGGTGTTCATCTCAGTCTTCATCTCAGTCTTCATCTCAGTCTTCATCTCTTGGCTGGCGACGAGCTTCTGTTGTCGGTTCGATTCGATGTTACGTTTCAAATCCGGGAACATTGCCCCGGCCTCCTCGTGGAAGACACGGCCGATCAACAGGTCCGTCAGGTTTCCTCGGTATTGTGGGTACTCACGCATGAATTTCCCTATGCTGAAATCGTTGTCATAAAACGCGTGGACAAGCTGACGGATTCGGTCGACGCCGCACTTGAATTCGCCGGACCACTTGCCAAGCTGTTCGCCAGACAAATCGTTGTTGGCGAATCCTTCATTGACGCTGTCACCGGCACGCACACCCATTTCGAGTGCGAAGTAAACACCGGACGAGTAAACCGGGTCGATGAACCCGAACGCGTCACCAACGAGCACCCAACCGGTACCAGAATGGGCACGCGTCATGTACGAGAATTCCTTCGCGGTGTTGAGCTTGCCGATGCGTGTCGCGTTTTTCAATCGAGGTTGCAACCCCGGGCAGCGGGCGAGTTCCTCCTCGAAAATTTGTTCGGGCGTGCCCCGTCCTTTGAGCAAGTATTCGTTATCGGAAACGCATCCGATGCTGGTGATCCCGCGGGATTGCGGGATGAACCAAAACCAGGCGTCTTTGTTTTCTGTATTGAGGATGATCGTGGCACCCTCGTTATCGCCCTCCCCACGAACAGCGTCTTTATAATACGTCCAAATCGCCGCTTTCTTCAGGTCCGGATTAATCTCTTTCAAACCCAGTTTGTTGGCGATGAAACTCTGTTGCCCGGTGGCGTCCATCACCACCCGGCATTCGATTTCGTGTTGTTGGCCGTCGGCGGTCCGGATGACAACCCCGCTCGCCCTCGGCAAGACCCCGCTCGCCCCCGGCAAGACCCCGCTCGCCCCCGGCAATGAGGCTTCGCCGCCTGATTCGAGCTTAACATCGATCAAACGGGTGCGGTCATGACATTCGGCCCCGAGCTCGGCGGCGCGGTCGTAGAGCATTTTGTCGAACTCGCTGCGTTCGACCTGCCACGTCGTACTGCATTCCCGATCATCGTGTTCGGAAAAGAAAAACGGCTCGGATTCTTTGCCGGTATGGGCGACAAACTGCACGCTCTTTTTCTGCTGGAAACCGGATCGCTTGATGCGTTCGATCAGTCCCAGACGTTCCAGGGGCCAGTACGCCTCGGGCATCAACGATTCACCGACATGAAACCGAGGCACCGGTTCGCGTTCAATTAACAAAGTACTGTGACCGGCCTCGGCCACGATGGCCGCCGCGGTGCAGCCAGCCGGGCCGCCGCCAATGACCACGCAATCGTAAGATGTTTTCATAATCGGAAACGGTCGAGAGAGAAACGGAGAACGAAAAGATCACATTTCGTCGGATAGATCTACTGTAGCTCGTCTGGAAGCCCCCCAGCGGGCCACTGGACCAAGTCGGGCCACTGGATCAGGTCGGGCTTGTCAATCAACAGCCCGCCGACGTCGGTACGGCACGCCCTGCCCGTCAATTCGGCATCGCAGCCGATTCGAGCAGGCTGCCGATCAGAGGCAGGAGCTGTTTCTTGCGGCTGACAACGTTGTCGAGTTTGTAAAGTCGGTCTTCGAGTTGCGGGTAATTAATCTCGTCCCAACCGTCCGGCTCGCGGCTCATTAACAACAGGCTGCCGTTGCTCGAAATGTCTGTGACGAGCAACGCAGCGAATTCGAGCCCCTTTTCAACCGCCAACCCGTCGAGGGCTTTCGCGAGTTCGCCCTGACGCTGCCAAAACAGGTCGAACCCGATTTCCTCGATCTGGGAAATCGAAAACTTCCAGCCGGCTTCCTCGAACTGCTTGCAATCTTCGCGGACGACCTTGTCCGGTGTGCAAGAACGCAACGCCGAACCGACCTGGAAAAAATCGGTCGCGAATTGCTCAAGCGAAATTTCACAAAACGTCTGCAACCAATCCAGAATCTCGCGGTCCACGTCCGTCGTCGTCGGCGAACGAAGATACAGCGTATCGCTGATGATTCCCGACGCCATGCACAACGCCATGCTGGGTTCAGGGTCAATGCCCGATTGACGAAACAGACGTGCCACCATCGTGCAGGTCGAACCCACCGGGTCCATGGTGAACCGGATCGGTCCAGCCGATTTGAGCGACCCGCCGAGTCGGTGGTGATCGAGCACCTCGATAATGTCGGCCTCCTCGGCACCCTCAACCGCTTGACCGAGTTCATTGTGATCGACGAGCACGAGTTGCGGGCGAGGCGGGTGAACGAGGTCGCTCTTGCTCAACACGCCGACCAGCTTCTTGCCATCGACGACGGGAAAGACCGGTTGCGAAGATCGGAAAATCTGTTGCTTCGCAGTCGTCACTGGCATCTTCGCGGGCAACGAGATGTAATCGCGATCGATCGCGTCCTCGATGATCTGGGCCGCCTTAATCCGCATCGTCGTCGTGGCGGTGTCAAGGTCGCTGGTGATGACGGCGACGCCCCGCAATCGAGCCAATTCGAGCAGGCCGCTGGAAAGTTCAAACCCGCCGGTGACGACGAGACCGCGAACCCCCATCTCCAACGCGGGCAATTGAATCGTCGGACGGTCGCCACTGACGACGAGCAACTTCTCAGACGAGAATTCGCTCAACCGATCAGTGAACCCGCCCGCACTCATCGCACCCACCGTGACAATCAAATCCTCCGCTCGATCAGGATCGACCTCGTTTTGGAACTCGCCGCCGAGCACCGACACAATGTTCCGTAACGTCGATTTCACTCCGCGGGTCTGCTCCGCATCGACGCCACCGCGAAATACCAAATCGAGCAGCTCCAAAAGCGTCGCCAGCCCGATCAAATTGTCGTTGTCATCGAGCACCGGAATCGATCGCAACCCGTGCTGATTCATCAATTTGTAAACGTCGTAGAAAACGTCTTGCGGTCGGGCGAAAATTACCTCCCGATTGCAAATGTCTTCGAGTTCAGGACGGACGTCCATGATGATTCGCGGCATCGCCAATTTAGCTTGACGCAACGCGAACTCGGTCCGCTCGTTCGGGGCACCACAACACGCCGCGACGGCGTCCGGACAGGTTGTCCGCCGTAGGAAATCAGCGTAAGCGAGAGCGCTGCAAATCGCATCCGTGTCAGGATTGCGGTGTCCGAAAACGTGGACGGTCATGGGTGATTCAGGGGTGAAGTAAAGAGTTGATAGGTTTCCTCAATGATCTTAGCCGGTTCACTCATCCGTCCGGTACCCTGAACGCGACAACTCAGCCAACCTTTTTCCGGGCCGACGAAGTGACAACCGTCTTTGCGGAGAATCTCGACGTTTCGCTGCACGCTCGGTTGACCCCACATCGGGTCACTCATCGCCGGGGCGAGCAGCACCGGGGCGGTATTCTGCAAATACAACGTCGAGAGCAAATCGTCGGAGCTTCCCCGAGCGAACCGCGACAACAACGACGCGGTCGCCGGAGCGACCACGAAAGCATCGAGTCCGACCGCGAGTTCAATGTGCGCCCCGAAAGCAAACCGCGGATCGAAAAGCTGCGTCGCGACACCCCGCCCCGACAGAGCGGCCAGCGTCGCCTCGCCGATGAAGTGCGACGCACCCTCGGTCATCACGACTTGCACTTGATGACCGGCTTGGGCGAGTTTGCTGCACAAGTCCGCGGATTTGTAGGCCGCGATGCCGCCAGCGATCCCCAACAAAATACGCTTCCCGGATTCGTCCATCACGCGAGCTGCTCACGCACCCGTTCGAGCAACGACTTGGTCGCACGAATGCCCGCGTACTCATCGAGCCCACCGCCCTCGTACTCGATTCCGACGTAACCGTGGTAACCGAAGTCCATCACGATTTTCATCATCTTGAGAAAGTCAGTGCTCTTCTCGTTGCCGACGTCATCAAAGTCATTCGATTTCGCACTGACGGCTTTCGCATACGGCATCAACGCTTGAACACCAAGATAACGGTCGAAAATTTCAGGGTTGTCACCACGGCGAATGTAGAAATTGCCGAAATCGGGCAGAGTTCCACAATTGTCCATCCCGACGCGCTCCATCACGACGGCCAACCAAGACGCGTTGCTGCTCAATCCGCCGTGGTTTTCCACGATCACGTTTATGCCGTGCGGGGCCGCGTAAGCGCTGAGTTGACGCAGACCCTCGGTGGCGTAACCGAGTTGCTCGGTGTAGGTGCCGCTGCTCGCCGCGTTCACTCGAATCGAATGGCAGCCCAGAAATTTCGCGGCGTCGACCCACTGGTGATGCTGCTCGACGGCTTTCCTGCGTTTCGCCTCGTTCGCGTCACCAAGCTGGCCTTCGCCATCGACCATGATCAACAGACTCTTCACCCCGTGTTCCTCGCAGCGACCCTTCAGATCGCTCAAGTACGATTCGTCGCGTGCCTTGTCCTTGAAAAACTGATTCACGTACTCGATGCCGTCGATCCCAAATTCCTCCTTGGCAATCCGTGGGAAATCGAGATTCGTGATGCCTTTGGATTTGTCTCGCAAGGAACGATGCAGCGACCACTCCGCCAGCGAAATCTGAAAAGGCAGCTTCTTCAACCCACTCTCGCCTTCTTGAGCCATCGCCAACCTGGAGGAAACTCCGGCGGCGGCAGCGGTCGCAGCGAGGGTTTGCAGAAATTGACGTCGTGGCAAAGCGGTCATGGGATTCGTCTCAGAAGCGGGGGTGGGAGAGTGGGGAGAGCTGAGCACACCGTGCCCACGAACCCCGATTCTACTTCGACTCGTCGAGTTTGGCGAGAAGCGCTCGGGGACGCGATCCGATTGGAAAGAATTTGCTCGCCAATTGCCGACGACAGAACTTCGGGGCGCATCGACACATCGTGGCCTGCAAACCTGTCGAAACACCGCTCCAAGGGCTCCCCATAACCTTCTTCCTGCCCCCATTTTCGTGCCACCGCTCACCAAAAAACTCCCCTCATCCCCGCACCCCTCAACCGGTCCAACGGACTCACCACACCCGACTCACTCGGGTTGCGAACATGCGTGTCAATCTCCGCCGTCTTCACATCCTGGTGCCCCAACAACCGCTGAATCTCACGAATGTTCGTCCCCTGCCACAACAAATGAGTCGCAAAACAATGCCGGAACGTGTGACTCGTGATGTGCTTGACCAACCCAGCCGCATTCACCGCACGACGCAAATACTTCGCGAAAATCTGCTTATTCGCAAAATCAATGTCCTTCAACAGCAACCACTTCGCCTCACTAATCCGCATCCCACACCCATACAACAACTGCCCGATCAGCAAATAAACCCCCTCCAAACGATCGAACACCTGCGACACCTCCTCCGTCGACAACACCGTCAGCACAAACGTCCCCTTGGACGCCCGGATCGCCTCAATTCGACCCATGTCCCGCTTTAACACCAACTTGAAAAACTTCAGCAACTCAACCCCTCGATCATCTTCATTCGTTTCCAAGCCGGGACGCCCGCATCGCGTCGATCCCGCAAAAACGCCACCACCTCCTCCTGAGTGAACGGACGCTGGTTCTCGCCCGCCCGCCGATGAAACTCCGAAAACTTGCGAAACCAAATATTCGCCCAACTCAACCGCTGCTCCGCACTGGCCTTCTTCGAATACATTTCCATCGAACCACTCCCTGTTTGCGACCGCAACGCTCCGCCCTACGATCCACCGACAATTGACACAATTAGAAAAGCCACAGCAGAAACTCCGATCCGCCGAAACAGCCAACCAACGCACACTCTCTGGCGAGATTTTTCAGAACAAAATCCCAACCCGATTTGCTAGCAAACAGCAAAATCACCGTCATCCACGCCAAAAAACCACCCCCAATCAGACTATCTCACCCCCAGTAACAAGTCCCCGATCCCCGCAACAACAAGTCCCCAGCCCCCTCCACCAGGTGAGTTGCATTGCGACCAGGAGTAACTTATTATTATTTAATGATCCATCCGAAAAGGACTTGTTATTACCCCGGGTCGCGGGTGGAATAAAAGTTCGCCCAACCAGCAAGCATCAATGGCATCACTTGAATTAACGCCGCTGATACTTTTCTCTGGGCTCGCTGCTGACGCCAACGTTTTCGTTCCGCAGAAGATTGCGTTCCCGCAACTCGTGGTCCCCAAATGGCCGACACCAGAGCCCGGCGACACTCTCGACTCTTATTGTGACCGCCTCGCTGACAACTTGCGACCACACGGCGATGCAATCATTGGTGGGGCATCATTCGGTGGGATCGTCGCACTACACGTCGCTCAACGCCTCAATCCACTGGCGGTACTGTTGATCGGCAGCGTTCGATCGCCAGCCGAACTATCTCGTGTTGCTAGATTTTCTCGTCCGCTAAAGCCACTCACCCGACTGATCCCCGTTCGGTTCTTGCAACTTTGTTGCGCTCCTATTGCATCCAAACTCGCTCGACGTTGTGTTCCGCATTTATGTGGCCTCGCACGACAATTCTGCGGTTCTAATCCGACCGTATTTAAATGGTCGCTTGCGCGGATTCTCGATTGGTCATCCACTCCTACTGTCGAATGCCCGGTCTTTCACATTCACGGCGGGCGTGACTTCGTGCTTCCGATGCGTTACACTCATCCTGACACTACTGTCCTGGGTGGTGGCCACGTGATTTCACTCACCCATCCAACGGAAGTCAATGACTTCATTCGGTCGGCGATGACACAGACGGTGGGCGAACCATGCGAATCGGGATAGGGGCCCAGTTGCCCGGGACCCCTCCCACACCACCTAGCATGCGGGTCCGCACTAGGCGGTTCGTCGCTTCGAAGCAAACTCGCTCCATCGCTCGGCTAACACAAACAGGCCTTGAGCCGTCAACCATGTGTTCGACATCGCACGCTGAACACCCGACGTCATCGAGAGACGCCATGGACCTTTGCCACTGTGGGCAAACGGGTAGCCTTCTTCATAGGGGATGCCAAGGGCTTTCAACCTTCGCAGTCGCGTGCGTGGTAAGCGCCAACTGGTCCAGTAACACGCGCGGACTCGTCGCCGCAGCCACTTGTCCAACGTGATCGCTATGCTCTTGCGTTGTTCCAATACGAAATAATCAATCCAACCTCGCAGATAGAGACGAAGTTCATTCAAACGACGCGTCATCGAAATGCCACGGTTGCGATTCAAGATTTCTCTTGCCCGTTGTTTGATCTTCCGTACGTTCTTAGGACTCACACGAATCTGGCCGCCGTAGCCGTGGAACTGGTAGCCGAGAAACTCGACACCGGCGGTGCGGCATACGCGACTTTTGTCGCGATTGACGACCAGCTTTAGTTTCGTTGGGAGATAACGTTCGACCGAATCAAACACCCGCTGGGCCGCAACCTCTGATTTTACGAACACCAGAAAGTCATCGGCATAGCGTATAAAACGGTGCCCTCGCGCTTCGAGTTCCTTGTCAAAGTCGTCCAACAGTATGTTGGCTAACAAGGGTGAAAGAGGGCCGCCTTGCATGGTTCCTTCGGCGGAAGGTTGGATCAGACCTTCGACCATCACGCCCGCACGCAGATAGCGGCCGATCAACTTGAGCAATCTCCGGTCGTGAACTTTACGAGACACGCGTGCCATTAAGACATCGTGCTGAACTCGATCGAAGAATTTCGAAAGGTCCATGTCCACGCACCAGCGATAGCCGCTGCGGATCGTGTGCTGAATCTGCTTGATCGCTCCATGTGCAGATCGATTTGGTCGGAATCCGAAGCTCGATTCACTGAAAGACGGATCGAAGATCGGGGTCAAGACTTGTAAGATGGCTTGTTGAATCAAACGGTCGATCACGTTAGGTATGCCGAGATGCCGCAGGCTGCCATCTGGTTTGGGAATCGACTTACGCCGGGCAGGCCCCGGATGATAAGTCCCTTCCAGTAGTTGCTGACGAACTTCTGGCCAATGGTGCCGGAAGGACTCGGGGAATTCGCCAAGGGTGATGCCATCGGGACCAGGGGCCCCTTTGTTGGCTTTGACGTTCGTCCAAGCTCGTTCCATATTGGATTCGTCCACAATCATTTTCATCAGAGATGATGAATGTGAGTTCAAGGCTGACTTCTCCATCACCGCCGAGGCCGTCTTCTCCGACTGGAGCTCCGAAAAGCACGGGCCCTTCGTGTGTTCGACTCCTTTGTGGTTGATCGAACTGGCTTCTATGTGTTTTGGGACGGTCGAGGTCATGGGTGGTTGTTCCTTGTGAAGTGACGTGAGGCCCTTCCTGTTTCCGCTGGGACGCGGAAGCTCAGTACTACGGCTGATGCTGACTTCTCATCGCACGGCATGCGTTACCACATCCGCCCCGTCTTTCGGGCAAGCCCTACTCACGGGTACGCTTTGAGATCTCCCCAAATAAGGAGTCGTGATCTGTCCCTGCCCAAGCTCCTCATCTACCTCCGCTCTTTCTTCCGGTTCGGCTTCGCGGTCAGCAGCCCGCTGGAACGCGTTGGGTCGCTCTGCGACGGGCCTGGAGTCGTCGGCCTCATATGAGGTTTCTGTTCGTAACCTGGCAGGTCTTGGCGAGAAGACGTCCAGCACGTGTTACTCGCTGGCTTATCGATCATCTTCGCAGGCTTCCTCTCCACGGTCTGTCACCTCGCCGCAGTTGCCCTCGCCTCGTACTCTCTTTCTGATGGATTACATTTGATATACTGCCTCCTCGAAAGAAACCGGAACTAAGTACAGGGGACTGGCTTCCCGAAGGAAGTGGCACCCCACAAGATCACGCCCATGTTGGGCGTACTGCACCGAAGGACGCGAGCCAAGCGATTTGGTAACAATGATTCTTTCTCGCGTCCTCGGTGATGTCCGCCGTTCTGCCATTTGGAGTCAGCGTGAAAGTTTTACTTGCCCTGGGATGTTTCCTGACCCTTGGTTCCCCGCTCGCTTTGTCGCAGGAACGATTGATCGAAGGACGTGTCGTTGACGCTGAAGGCGAACCTGTGACGAACGCTTCGGTTGCCACATTCTGGAGAGCGAACGGCAGTTCGAATAAATCCGATGGAACGTCATTTGACTTAAGCGACAAAATGCAGCTCCAGGAATTTTGGGGGCGGCTAGGTCAAATGGAATCGGATCATTCTACGAAGACGAATGGTGACGGCTCTTTCACGATTGCGTTGAAGGAGAGAGATCGGGCGTTGTTCGCAATAGATGCGGATCGCAAACTTGGATGCATCGTAAGCTTAGCCAGTGCTGAAGAAGTCAAGGATGCTGTTGTGCTTAAACTCATTCCGCTGGTTACGGTAAAAGGTCAATTTCGCTCATCAGCCAAATCAAAACCAATAGGCTGGGCTCATGCGTATGTTGAATTGCCGTTAGATGAAAAGAACCCGCTTGCGAACAACCGTCTCATTTCGTGTGGGTCATTTGAAGGTCGGTTTGAGGTTCGACTGCCTCCCGGCGAATACCGGCTAGATGCGTACGCCGTGTCAGACGTCGCTACTGATGTGATCGATTTGCGGGTTAACCCAACGCCAAGTTTCACGGTTCGGGCAACGGATGTTGATCTTGATATTGGCTTACTGGAGCTTACGCTCGCTCCACCAGGTCGCCAGGAACTGGAAACGGAAGCTAAACAGGAAGGCCGCTGGGCAGACTACACAAAACACTACGGTGAACCGGCGCCAGATTGGAATGCAATAGGTTCAAGAGGCATTGATCATCAAAAAAACATCGCAGGATTGCGAGGCAAATGGGTCTTGCTCGATTTTTGGGGTCTTAGCTGTGCGCCATGTCTTGGTCGTGGCATCCCCAAGATGATGGAGTTCTATGATAAGAACGCGAGGTCAAAGCCTCGGTTCGAGATCGTTGGCGTCTGCATTGATTTCACCGGCGAAATCAACGATATCGCAAAACTGGAAAAGGAACTATCAAATATTGAAAATAATGTCTGGAAGGGCAAGAAAATTCCTTTTCCGATTGTGCTCGACAATACATTCAAAACTTGGGAGCGATACGGCATACCGGGCCTCGGTACAGTGGTACTGATTGATCCCAATGGGAATATAGTCGAAGGTGATGAATCAACACTTCAGGCAGTTCTGGATATGGCAGAACCAAGCGATGAACCGAAGTCGCGGTAGCCGGGCGACTTGGCAATGGACAATCAACTCCCGCGACTCGGTTATCGCGGCCGTTCTGTCCATAAGCCAATGCGCAAGGCACCAGCCCTCGACGCATTCTTAACTCGCATCAATGAGCTTGGTGGCTCAATCGATTCCTGGGTTTACACCAATTCGGACCGACCAACGCTAACGCTAGCAGCGACTCACGATTCCGTCGGACCGCTCGCCGTCGACGACAATGGTGACGAACTCACCGTCGAGATCGGAACCAAGCAGCACACTCACTTTTCAGGGTACAGTTTCGACAGTGACTCCGATCAATCGCGGTTGCTTGCCGCTGCAAAGGACGCCGCTGCTTTCGTTTACGACGTGACGATGGATCGGGTCTGTTTCACTGTTGACTACCTGCATGAGCGTTGCATCGGGTCATCTCACTTTTATCTTGACAATGAAAACACGACGGCGGATACTGTTCGCGATACCTGCATCGGACTGAGGGGCGGTAACATTCGGTCTGAACGATACCTTTGGTCTGGCCCAGTACGAGAACACCGGACAGAACCATGAAATGCACGGGAGGACGGGTGGTCCGTTTTCTCGTCTGCTTGCATGTCCTTCGCCCGTCCCCCGTGATTTCCGACGTTATGCGGCTACCGAGTTTGTGACACTTTTCATGAGCAATCCATACCAATCGCCAAATGCAGCCTCTCCACTGAGTAACGGCGAAACAACGCACCCCGATTGGAAATGAAGACCTTATTTGCTTACGGGTTCTGCATGTTGTGTATGTTTGGCATTATTGGAAAAACAAATCCCCCGAATAGTTCGGTGAGAGGTTTTGGCCACGGCTTTATTCGGGCCCCATTCGTGCTGGGGGACGTTGGGTTCATGGTTGCCATCCCCTTTCTGTCGATTTTCCCCACTACCTTGGTGGCTGTTCCGTTCCGATTCATCTACCGTGGCCTGAACCAGACAAAATCCAAGACTCTCGTCAATTTTTCCATGCTACTTTTGGCTGCAATTGTTGCGATAATCAACGCGAGTCTTTATCGTGGTGATTAACAAAGGGCAAACAATCGCCGCATAACCAATGAGGATTTGACTTCGCGTCGACGCGACGGTTGAGTCACTTTCTTTTATGACTGCTTCGTTCATCGCGACCCAGAACCACGGTCGCCTAGCCGAAGCTCAAGTCCTATGTTCAGGAAGCCCGGTGGTTTGCTTAGCCATTATGGTTTTTGCTTCGAGGCTCGTCTCTCCGGTGTACAGCAGGGTTGCGAGTTTTGAGCTGGTTCGCAGTCTTGCTGTGCCTAGCGGACGCTGATTGAACGCGAGCGTGCCTGCGAATCGCTGATGTACTAGCAAGATTCCCTGCTTTTGAGACGCTTGGGGCCGGTCCGTGCATACCTTCATCGCTCGCCCTTCTGAAGACGTTTTGTTATTCACGGGAAGCAGAGGGACAGAGCACTTTTTCGGGTGGTGTCAATGCACCTATTTTGAGCTAGACCGGAGTTCAGAGGCCTGCCATCGCTTCAGGAGACGGCTCGACTGTCCCGAAGCTCGCTAAACACCCGAAAAGATGCTCTGTCCCCAGGCTTCTCCCCGCTTTGGGTTGCTGATTGATCGCTCAGAGAGGGACTTGAGGGTGTCCGCTGCGCGGATTTCTTCTCCGCGTCGATTCGATGGTGCCCAATCCGATTCTAGGTAGGTGATGCTGACGAAACTGATTCTAAACTGGTCCTCGCTATCGCTGTGGGGGAACTTTTTTATGGATGGCCCTTATTTGCGGCCTCGCGAACGCGACGTTGATTCGCGTTGCCTTTGACGCGAACCAACATCCCGCTCCATGACTTCAGGGTCCAAGCCAACGAAGCCATCACCATGTATGCCCAGTTGCTCTCCAACGTGTCAAGCGGCGCAGTCAACGCACCGCACGCCTTGCCCTGGCTGATCGTGTTCTCCTGGTCGCTTGGTCGAGGAAACCGTTGGGATGTTGCTTCCAGACTTTCAAGCGAGCACGGTTGATTCCTTGCATCAGTTGAATGGTTTTGAATTTATCAAAACGTCGACAGAAGTCACCTGCGGTTGTTGGATCAGGAATCCTCTGGGCTCCCAACGCATCGAGATAAGCCTCATCGGTTCGGCGATGCTCGATGTGATCCAAGCAGGTGCCACCAGCGAGCAAGTTCATGGCGATGTTCAGCACATGATCCGCGTCGTCGTAGGGCAGGTGCAACTTGAACACGGGGGCGGCTTCGTTGATGTGCTTTCTTAGCCCGAGTTGCTTGACCATCTGCGTGATCAGACCGATGCCGCCGCAGGAAATGGCTTGCGTTTTCTCACTGAGTTCAAACTTGGTTGCCGCTGCCCCGTCCGACTTGGCAGAATCCGTTACGCAATCGCATCGATCCGTTGCCAACGTGCCACACCACGGCGATCGGATAGCCGCGTGCGGCTGCCGATGCGAACGCTCGGCAGTAATCCCGAAAGTTGTTCGGCAACGTCTAAGGTTCGTGGAAACGGAAATTCATTGCCTCCCGATCGGCTGCAGCTGCGCCCGGTTGCTGGCGACGATTAAAGCTCTGATACGGCACGCTTCCGACTGGGCCACAACCCTTGGTGACCATCGATTGCATCACACGCTCGGTCACCGCTCCGCTATCTCGGCCGCCGTTGACGTTGGCGTACAAGTGCTCGGGCTGCAGAACAGTGTGCGGGTGACCTGCGATTTCCTGTACTTGATAAAACGCCCCCACGGCGGCGCGTGCAGCACAGGATCCGATCTGCCCCTGGTTCTGCATTCGCTTTCTGCGTCGGGCACGCTTTGCATCGAGCGATCGTTCAGCGAGCAATCGTTTGATCTCGCTATCTTCGAGCATCAACGAATCTGGAAACGCCGTGAATCGCACCTTTGGCCCTTCCGGATCGCAAAGCAAACCGGTACCGACCTTCGATCCATCGGGCAAGACGAACTGCTCGTTTTCACCCTCGCAAGATTCAATTTCGGTGAGGTACTCGGCCTCGGTTGGGATGTTCGTGTCCATACTCATTGCAAAAACTCCATCACTGATTGCCGGCTTGTGAATGGCCCTGCTCGCTGGATCTGTTTATCCCTCACGATCGCGATCATGGGAGGTGCCAGGCCGCGTCCGTTTGCGTAATCGACATACGGTTTGGCCTCGGGTTGCTCTTCGTCGAAAGTTGCGTACGTCTGCATTCCCTGAGATTTCAAGTCATCAAAGAACGCGAAATCGGTGAGCAATTCAGACTGATCCGCCGTCGGTGCCGTCTTTTCAAACACGAGCACGATCGAGCACCCATCAATGTTGATAGGTACCGAATCCCCGCCATCGATGATCGATTGATCATCCGGTTGTGGATGCGGGCTGCTGTCCGATTGATTGGTGATAAACCACCATCCTGCCGCCACGATGATGGCGACCAACAACCAGTTGGGTTGCTTGGATTCGGATTTCGACGGGATCACGAGCGGATCGTTTCCATCGCCGACGTCGAACTCGTCTCTCATTCCACTGCCTCCCATTTCGAGACAGTGTTTTCGAGCGTTTTTACCCGCTCATCCATCTTGCGGAATTGCGCAGAAACTTTGGTCGCGTTGGCGAGCCGCGTCGTGCTCGGTGCTTCACGAGCGAACCGAGCCACCATCGCGGCCACAAATTTCAGGATCAACTTGCCCGCTCGGCTCATCACGAACCCGAATGTCACGGCCAACGGCCCTAACACACTGGTACCGATCGCTCCAAGCGAAAAGGTAGTGGCGTTGGCCTGGGGCGCAGCGGCGGACATCGCGAACACGCTCACATCGAGCGCGTTCCAAATCCACCACACGCCGAAGAAAAAGAAAAAACCAACCACATAGGTTGCCACTTTCAATTCCGCTTTTTCTTGATCATTCACTGCCGGGTTCCTCCTTAAGAAATTCACCACTCGGGACGGTCGCAACTCGACTTTGAATCCAATGGACAATCGACGCGATCGCGAGTTTGATTGCCACGCCGATCAGAATTGTTCCGATGATCGACTTGGGAGCGTCGCGAATTCGACGTTCGGCCAACACGACCGCACGATCCAAATCCCCATCACAATCATTGAATGATCGACGAGCAATCTCGCGAACCCAAAGCCGTCGTTGGCGACCAAGCAGTCGGTATTGGGTTTTCATTACGCCGCCAAAAAGAGGATTCAAGCCAATCAGATGCTTGAGTCTTGGCGACTATTGATGGCGGTTCAAGAACGAAACGCAGTGCCCTCCGGACTTAGGCCAACTAAGGCTGTTCTGGGGTGTTCTCGGTGTCTGGCTGCGCGGGCTTCGGCCGGCCAATCGCGTCGACTTATTGGGTCAGATCAAACGGTCAAGCCTCATTGATCTCTCCAGCACGTCCTTGACGGCGACGGTTGCCCAGATCCTGACAACGAGCAATTCAAATCCAATCAAAACGCTTGCATCACCCCCCCTAATCAGATATACTTTTGAATCCAACGGGGGGAGGCACAGGTGAGAACAAGTGACTTGTTCTCAGCAACTCACCCCCTAGAACACCCCAAAACCACTTATTCTCACCTGAGCGTCCGGAGAAAAGCAAGTTATGTGCCTACCCATCTCCCAACTCAAGCAAGAACCTATTCAGGACGCAACGTGAATCCCGACTGGTCCCCCGAAGAAACCGGCTACGCACAGGGTCGCCTTCCGAACCGCACGTACGTCTCGAAGTCTTTTCCATTAAAGCGATCGAATAGCTCGGACGACGGCAAAGCCGCCCGGTTTATATACAAGGTGTTCGACCCAGAGTCCGAAACCACCCTTGAACTTGACGGGGAAGCCTACACGATCCGGGAAACTCCAGCTGGTCGATTTCAGATCAAGCTCCTCGTAGCCCGCGAAGCTGGCAATATCAAAGAACTTTGGATTCAACGAATTCCCGCGGCAACAAGTTCGGCCAGCGTAACCACCTTGCTTAGCCTCAAGCAGCCCGAAATTGGTCGTCTCGTCGAATTGCTAAAGGTGCTCGATGCGATTCCAACTGAAGGCAAAACAACGGTTCGAGTGGATGACAGTCTCGTTCAAGACCTATTCGCTGATCCGAGCGCACTGACCAATGTTTACAACAAAAACCCGGCTCGTTTTCGGCAGCTCATTCAAGATGACGTCGCTGCTCAGGATGTCGTTGCTCAAGCCTCGCGGCGTGATGCCGTCACGAAGTTCCGGGATATGCTCGACGATGCGTCCTACTTCGATTCTCTGGTCCAAGCTGAAGGCAAGGGCTCAAAAGAGCGCGTTTGGCAACTGCTTTTCGAGCAGAATCCGTGGATGTTGGGCGTATCGTTTGCAAGCCAGCTTCTCATTTCGTGGGATCACAAAAAGCTTGAGCAAGTTGTCGATGGCTTCGATGTGTCGGGCCCGGGAAAACGCACAGACGCTTTGATGCGTACCGCAGGTAGCGTTAGGTCTATGGTATTCCTTGAGCTCAAGACCCATCGGACGGATTTGCTGGGCCCAGAGTACCGATCCGGATGTTGGCCACCTTCGTCTGAACTTGCCGGTGGAATCGCGCAAATTCAAGGAACCGTTCATAGAGCGGTCAGGAGGATCGGCGAACGACTGCAAACCGCTGATGTTGATGGTTGCGATGTCCCCGGTGACTTCACATATTTAATTCGACCACCTTCACTTTTGGTTGTCGGAACTTTAGCTCAACTGCAGTCCGAAACCGGCGGCGACCACAAAGACAAAATACGTTCTTTTGAACTATTCCGTCGCTCAATCGTCGACACGGAGATCATTACCTTTGACGAACTTTACGCAAAGGCAAGTTTTATTGTCGACAGTGGATTGTGATCGGAAACAACGGCACATAACCAATGTGATGCACGCGAAGCCGGACTTGCGCGTGTTTTGAAGTGGTGAATCAATCGTTCCGGCTCGGTGATCACGGACGTTCCCCGACCACAGTTTAGATGACGCGACTATGAACCTCGAATTGTTTCGCGATTTCATTGTCGCAGACGATGACGACGTGATTGACGACTCTGAGATGTCACCCTTAGCGCAAGAAGGAAGAACCATCCGGTGCACCGAGGAACGGCTTTCGCGGTTTTGCAAATAGAAAATCAATCGTCTTTCCTGGGTGACGCGTGGCGTTCGTCGCTAGTTGATGCCAGTAGTTTCTGGCTTTGGAGCCAGGAAATCAAGCAAGTCGCACCGGCGAATCTTCTTCTGCTTGATCCCCGGTGTATGGGCTGGCAACAGAAGTCCGCTGCTTACCCAATCTCGCACGCGATCCTGTCCGACCCTGGCGGCGCGAGCGGCCTCGGGGATTGAAAGGAGCTCGCCATCCCATTGATCACTCATTCGTGGTTCCTGATTGTTGTAATCGGGTCTCGTGTGGTCCGTTGCTGCTGACCTCGTTTCTGATCCGCATCAACAGACTCTTCACGTTCCTTGGCAGGCTCGCTTGGGAGTGCTTGTCGAGGATCTTCAAGGTTCGCTGACGTTCTGCTGTCGCTGGCTGATTCATTCGCTCGTGTCCTGGTCGGCAGTGTTGTCTTGGCGGTCTTGATCCCGTCTACATAAGACAAACGATCAAGGCCGGGTTGAGTGTGTCCAAGATACTGCCAAGCCGATCCGCCGGCCAACGCCACATCAGTGGCCCCCGTCCTTCGTGTGTGCTGTAAAACTCGATTGTGCGTTTCGGCATCAATACCCGCTTCAGTCCGCAACCGTTTTGCCCAATCGTACGGGCATTTGGGGCCACCCATATTTACTTGCCCTGATTCACTTCCGGTGTTGGACTTTGTGGAAATCCAATCGCCCCTGTGGAGACCCTGATGCCACGAAAGCCTCGTTACGAAGTCGCTGACTCTACTCAGGTGCAGTTCTTTCACACCATTCAGCGGTGTGTTCGACGGGCATTTTTATGCGGCGATGATCCGCTGACCGGGCAGTCGTTCGAACATCGGCGGCAGTGGATTCGAGACCGCCTGGAGTTCTTGGCTAGCGACTTTGGGATCGACTGCCTGACTTACACTGTGCTTTCGAATCACTTGCACGTGGTTCTACGCAGTCGTCCTGATGTCGTGGCGGCTTGGTCGGATGAGGAGGTCGCCCAACGTGGGCTGCGGCTGTTTCCTCATCGGCGGAAACCCGACGGGTCGCGTTGACCTCAATCCGATCCGTGCGGCGATCGCCGAAACCCCGGAAACGAGTGAGTACACCAGGGCGAAGGATCGGATTGACGACCTGAACGAGCGGGAGGATCGCACGCGACCGAGCACGCACGATTGGGAAAGCAGTCGTCGGCGGCGCAAGAGCGTATCGATGGCTCGCTACTTGGAGCTGTTGGATTGGACTGGACGGCAATTGAAAGCCGACAAGGTGGGAGTGATTCCTGATCACTTGGCTCCGATCCTGACACGCATCGGGTTGGACGCGACTGGCTGGTGTGAGGTGGTGAGCAAGTTCGGCCGAGTGTTCAAGCGTGCGGCGGGGACGCCGGAAAGCTTGGCACGGGAGGCCATTCGCTGCGGCCAGCATTGGCTGTGCGCTCCAGACAACCCGCTGGGTTTGTCGTCCACCTGAAGATTGCCGCTTTGGGTTGCTGATTGATCGGTCCAAGAGGGACTTGAGGGTGTCCGCTGCGCGGATTTCTTCTCCGCGTCGATTCGATGGTACCCAGTCCGATTCGAGGTAGGTGATGCTGACGAAACTGATTCTAAACCGGTCCTCGCTATCGCTGTGGGGGAACTTTTTTATGGATGGCCCTTATTTGATCAGAATTGTTCCGATGATCGACTTGGGAGCGTCGCGAATTCGACGTTCGGCCAACACGACCGCACGATCCAAATCCCCATCACAATCATTGAATGATCGACGAGCAATCTCGCGAACCCAAAGC